>Ga0208789_1000041_pt1 | contig 241205 bp, 229 predicted proteins | sample Methanotroph_Enr_FD_187368 | JGI IMG/M metagenome (GOLD analysis project Ga0208789, IMG submission 187368) | Enriched soil microbial communities from Old Woman Creek wetland in Ohio, USA - Methanotroph_Enrichment_5 (SPAdes) (version 2) | ecosystem: Environmental > Terrestrial > Soil > Wetlands... | reverse complement strand
GTTATGCTTGGCGGCCATAGCGGTTTGGACCCACCCCTTCCCATCTCGAACAGGGCCGTGAAACGAACCAGCGCCAATGATAGTATGCTCTTCGCATGCGAAAGTAGGTCACTGCCAAGCTATTTATTTAAACTATAAAAACCTCCCCTGTGGAGGTTTTTTAGTTTGTACTCAGTCATTCCTTGACCTACTTGAGTTTATGACAACCAGCTTGCCGATGTTAGTTAGTAAGGCAAGGCTGGGTTATTATTATGTAAACGCGATTTATACTGAATTGCAAGCGTAGGTTGCGGCGTAGGCTAACCTTTAGGTTAAGCGAACGTAGTGAGTGGCCGTAGCCAAAGTAGGTCACTGCCAAGCTATTTATACCTAAACACCCCTCCATACATATGGTGGGGTGTTTGTCTTTGGACCTCGAGTTGGCATTTGTGCTGACTCGATAATAAAAAAGCTCACTTAATTGTGAGCTTTTTTTGTATTTAATAACAATGCAAGTAAATGTTATTAATCTAAATTCATCCTTCCAACAGATCTTTAATCATTTCGATGCCGAACCCGACACCAAAACCATTGGTGTCGCTATTTATTGCGCCTAAGCCGCCCTTGCGGTTGGCTGACGATAGATCGGTATGTATCCAGGCTATGTCATGTTCCAGGAATTTACCTAAAAAACGGGCTGCGTGAATGTGATCACCGCCGCCTTCGAGTGTGCATTGTTTGATATCTGCAATGTCGCTATCTAGATCACTATCAAAATCGTCGTCATATGGAAATGCGACAATACGTTCGCCTGCTGCTGCTCCGGCGTCTACGGCTTTGCAGGCAAGTTCTGGGCGGTTACTAATGACGCCGCTCATGCGATCGCTTAACGCGGAAATCATGCTGCCGGTTAGTGTCGCAAAATCGATGATGGCATCAGGTTTCTGGCGGGATGCAAGTGTGAGTGTATCAGCAAGCACCATACGGCCTTCGGCGTCAGTATGCACTATTTCAATCGACATTCCATTAAGCGCTGTAATCACATCATTTTGCTTATAAGCGCTGGGGCTGATATGGTTTTGAGCAATAGCCAGCCAGCAATCAAGCTTCACCGGCAACTGCATCTGGCTGGCAGCCAGAAGAATACCAAGCGTCACTGCAGAGCCGTTCATATCCTCGTGCATGCCAAGCATATATTTGGCTGGCTTCAGGTTGTGCCCGCCAGTGTCAAAACAAATGCCTTTGCCAACGATTGCAATATGTTTTTTATAATCTTTGGGCTGATAAGTAAGGTGGATTATAGCCGCGTCTTGCGGATCAGAGCCTTGCCCAACCGCGACAAAGGCACCAGCACCCATTTTTCTGAGTGTAGGCATGTCATACTCTTCATGCAGCCAGCCTTGCTCTTTGGCTAATGCTGAAACTTTCTGGCGGTAAGTGGATGGAGTTAACTCATTAGGCGGGGTCATGGTTAATTGCCTGCAGAGTATATTGCCCGCCACACGTGCGTTTACATCGCTGTAATCGTGCTCAGCCTGATAGCCATAGAGGTCAACATGTTTTAGCTGGTAAACTTTGCTGCCTTTTTTACGGTTTGGCAACGCTGCGGCATTCACTGTAGTTACATAATATGCAGCACAGGCATGTGATTTACGCGTAGTATCGTCTCCGAATACACATATTGCGATGCCAGCAGGCTGTTCGTCTAATAAAGGTTTAGCCGCTTTGCGAAGCAGTGTATGGCGCTGAAATGTATTAAGCTTTTTACCTAAAATAACAAAACTTGCCAAGCCGCCATTAGGTAAATCGATAGTGACCGGTGACTTATTTAAGTCTTTGAATTCATTTTTGCTGCGTTTAAGCTTTGATTGTAAAGTTTGAAAAAAAGGAATGTTTTCTTCTTCTTTATCAGATAGTACAAATAGTATATGTTGCTGTAATTTTAATGAATTTTCGTCGGCGATAGCCGCATATTGCTGTAATTTTATCGACATTTGTTATCCTTAATTTTATATACGAAATGTATTGATTGTGTATATAAAATATATGCTAATTCCTTAAAAAAACGTTAGTAAACTTGACCAAAACAAGTAAAAAAGCCACACTACGGTTTTACAAAAACTTTAATTACGGCGTGCTAATGGTGCGCCGTATTTCAGACACGCTATATTTGATTTTGTTACTTATTGTCTGTACGGTGATTATACCTATTGAGGTTCTGTCACGAAGATAAAATAAAGTATCGCAGATATGGCTACACGGAGCCCCAACTGAATGTCATTGAACACTAATTTGAGCAGCCCAGATATTGATAGTCAAGAAACCCAGGAGTGGCTTGACGCACTTACGGCAGTGATTGAAAACGAAGGTACTGCGCGTGCGCACTATCTACTGGAAGCGATGATTGATAAAGCGCGCCGATCAGGCAGCAATTTACCTTATAACGCTACAACCGCTTATTTAAATACTATTCCTACGCATTTACAGGAAAAGTTGCCTGGCAACCCTGAAATGGAACGCCGTGTCCGTGCGTTGGTACGCTGGAACGCGATCATGACAGTATTGCGTGCCAATGAAAAATCACCAGGTGTCGGTGGACATATTGCGAGCTTTCAATCCGCTGCAACTCTTTATGACACAGGCTTTAACTATTTTTTCCGCGCGCCGAATGAAAATTTTGGCGGCGATTGTGTTTACTTCCAAGGGCATTCATCCCCTGGCGTGTATGCGCGCGCCTTTTTAGAAGGCCGTATTACTGAAGAACAGATGGATAACTTCCGTCAGGAAACCGGTGGTAATGGTTTGCCAAGCTATCCCCATCCTTGGTTGATGCCTGATTTCTGGCAGTTTCCAACTGTTTCAATGGGTTTGGGCCCGTTGGCAGGGATTTATCAGGCACGTTTCCTGAAGTACTTACATGACCGTGGTATTGCTGATACCAGCGACCGCAAGGTGTGGGTGTTCTGTGGTGACGGCGAGATGGATGAGCCGGAGTCATTAGGCGCAATTTCATTGGCAAGCCGTGAAAAATTGGACAACCTGATTTTTGTGATTAACTGTAACTTGCAGCGTCTGGATGGACCTGTGCGCGGTAACGGTAAAATCATTCAGGAACTGGAATCTGATTTCAGAGGCTCGGGCTGGAATGTACTTAAAGTCATCTGGGGTTCCTATTGGGATCCATTGTTGGCGATGGATAAAGATGGTTTACTTAAAAAACGCATGGAAGAGTGTGTGGATGGCGAATACCAGAACTTTAAAGCTAAAGGTGGTGCCTACACACGCGAACACTTCTTTGGTAAATATCCTCAGTTAAAAGAAATGGTCGCGGCAATGAGCGACCAGGATATCTGGCGCTTGAATCGCGGTGGTCACGATCCGCACAAAGTATTTGCTGCCTACCATGCCGCGGTAAACCACAAGGGTCAACCTACTGTTATCTTAGCTAAAACCGTTAAAGGCTATGGTATGGGCGAGGCTGGCGAAGGTCAAAACATCACCCATCAACAGAAGAGCATGGATATTGAGTCACTCAAAAAATTCCGTGACCGCTTCGATTTACCAATCACTGATGAGCAAGTAGAGAACTTAAGTTTCTACAAACCGGCTGAAGATTCTCCTGAAATGAAGTACATGGCCGAGCGTCGTGCGGCTATGGGCGGTTTTGTGCCGCAACGTCGCCGTAAAGGTAATGAATTAAAAGTACCTGCGTTGTCAGCATTTGAAAATATGCTAGGGGCAACGGGAGACCGTGAAATCTCAACCACCATGGCGTTTGTGCGTATTCTTTCTACGCTGGTACGTGACAAAGAACTCGGTAAATATGTGGTGCCGATTGTGCCTGATGAAGCGCGTACCTTCGGTATGGAGGGTATGTTCCGCCAGCTTGGTATTTACGCAAGCCAAGGTCAATTGTACGAGCCAATGGACTCGGACCAAGTGATGTACTATAAAGAGTCTAAAGATGGCCAGATTCTGGAAGAGGGCATTAACGAGGCTGGTTCATTCTCCAGCTGGCTGGCCGCTGCGACTTCATACAGCGTCACTGGCGTGCAGATGATTCCGTTCTACATTTACTATTCGATGTTTGGTTTCCAGCGTGTAGGCGACTTAGCCTGGCTGGCTGGTGACTCACGTGCGCGCGGCTTCCTGCTTGGTGCAACAGCTGGACGCACAACTTTGAACGGTGAAGGTCTGCAGCATGAAGACGGCCATAGCCACTTGATGTCAGCAACCATTCCAAACTGTGTTTCATATGACCCAACCTTTGCTTATGAATTAGCAGTGATTATTCAAGAAGGCTTACGCCGCATGGTGCAAAATCAGGAAGATGTGTACTACTACATTACCTTGATGAACGAGAACTACAGCCACCCTGAATTACCAAAAGGTGCTGAGGCCGGCATACTAAAAGGCATGTATAGTTTTAGTAAATCTAAGCTAAAGGCCAAAGAAACTGAAGGTAAGCAAGTACAGTTGATGGGTAGCGGTGTGATCTTGCGTGAAGTAATTGCCGCAGCTGAATTGCTGGAAAAAGATTGGGGTATTGCTGCCGACGTATGGAGTGCACCTAGCTTTACTGAACTCCGTCGCGAAGGTTTGGATTGTGAGCGCTGGAATATGCTCAACCCTGAGAAAACTCAAAGAGTGAGTTATGTTGCGCAGTGCCTGAAAGATGCAAAAGGCCCAGTGGTTGCTTCTACAGACTACATGAAGAGCTTTGCCGAGCAGATTCAGCGTTTTGTGCCGAATAAATTTGTGGCATTGGGTACTGATGGTTTTGGCCGTTCAGACAGCCGTGAAGCGCTGCGTGATTTCTTTGAGGTTAATCGCTATTACGTAGTGGTGGCTGCACTGAAAGCGTTAAGCGATGAAGGCAAGCTGCCGGCAGCTAAAGTGGCAGAAGCGGTTAAAAAATACAAGTTGAATTCTAACAAGCCAAACCCAACGACAGTTTAAGGATACGCATAGATGGCAGTTCAAGACATATTCGTCCCCGATATCGGCAACTTTGATAGCGTGGATGTGATTGAAGTTTTAGTTAAAGCTGGTGACACCATAGCAAAAGATGACTCATTGATTACCGTTGAGTCAGATAAGGCTTCTATGGATATTCCGGCACCATACGCAGGCGTGGTGAAAGAAGTTAAGATCAAGGTGGGCGATAAAGCGTCTGAAGGTACTTTGATTATGACTATGGACGTGAGCGATGCTGCGGTAAAACCAGCGGCAGTACAAGCTGCTCCGGCCGCTGCATCAGCTGCTACAGAAGCGCCGAAAGTAGCGATTCCGGAACCAACCAGACCTGCGCCAGAGCCTCCTAAACAAGTGCAGCCAGCACAGCAACCTGCACCGGTAGGTGAGAGCGTTGTGGTGGCTGCAGGCAAACTTTCCCATGCAAGTCCATCTGTGCGTAAATTTGCGCGTGAGCTTGGCGTGAATCTGGCGCTTGTAAAAGGCAGTGGAACTAAAAATCGCATCTTGCAAAATGACGTGCAGGCTTATGTAAAAGGTGAGTTGGCTAAGCCGCGTACAGAAAACATGGGTGCAGGTGTGAGCAGCTTGGCTGCATTGCCGATGCCCGTGATTGATTTTAGCCAGTTTGGCGCGATTGAAACCAAGCCGTTGTCACGTATTAAAAAATTGTCAGGCGCCAACTTGCACCGTAACTGGGTGACTGCACCGCATGTGACGCAGTTCGATGATGCTGATATTACCGATCTGGAAGATTTCCGTAAGTCTATGCAGGCTGATGCTGAAAAACGTGGCGTTAAGCTCACTATGCTGGCATTCCTGATTAAAGCCTCTGTGAATGCGCTTAAAGCTTACCCTAATTTTAATGCTTCACTTTCACCTGATGGTGACAGCCTGATCTTGAAGAACTACTACAACATTGGCTTTGCATGCGATACACCTGATGGTTTGGTTGTGCCGGTGGTGCGTGATGTGCATCAAAAAGATGTGCTCGACATTGCCCGTGACCTGATGGAGCTATCTGCCAAAGCACGTGAACGTAAATTGAAAATTGAAGAAATGCAAGGCGGTTGCTTTACTATTTCCAGTCTTGGTGGTATCGGCGGTACGATGTTTACGCCAATCATCAATTGTCCGGAAGTGGCAATTTTAGGCGTTTCACGTTCATCCATGCAGCCGGTTTATAATAAAGCTACCAAGAGCTTTGAACCACGTTTGATTCTGCCGATGTCATTATCTTACGACCATCGTGTGATTGATGGTGCTGATGGTGCGCGCTTTACTAGCCATATGCGCATGATGTTGAGCGATGTAAGAAGGCTGTTGCTGTAATTAGTCGGATAGTTTAAAAGGGCGCAATTTTTGCGCCCTTTTTTATTTTTGGAGTTCTGCCTAAAAAGGATTGAGACGTTGGAGAACATTGTCTGGAAGCCTGCTGTTGCAAAACGCATTTTGCATTGAGACTAAATAGTTATTTACAAATAGATGAAATCTATCAATACTTAAGCTAACAACTGTTTTTGCAGTCAATACCTGACCTAAACGGGACGGTTATTGTGTAAGTTGGAAAAGAGTTTTACTCGCAGCACATTATTGAAGTGTCACGTATGTAAAAGGGAAAATTCCATGAGTCTTTTAAACTTATTCTGGTTGTTTTTTGTGCCTACCAAAGGATGGCGCCATCTGATGCAGAGTAAATTGTCCATTCACCGGCTTTACCTGTTGCACGTTGTCCCTTTGTCGCTGATCCCGCCGCTATTTTTGTATTTTGCCGGTAATAAGTACGCTGGCGATTTAATCCCTATATTGTCTGATTCAAAGTTATTGCTGGTTGCCATTATTTTCTTTGTGGTTGAGCTGACGGCAGTGCCGGTGATGGGTGTGATTATCCGTCATCTGGCTGAAGTAGCCGAAATTCATCCTAGTTACCATGATGCATTCACGCTGGCGGCGGTGGCACCTACCCCACTGTGGTTAGTGCCGATATGTTTTCTTATAATTCCTGATTTGCTGGTTAATCTTGTGGCGTTGACGCTGGCGATAATGGCTACAGTCGGTTTTATTTATTATGGTATCCCATCGGTATTTCGGCTAAAAGAGCGTGGTCACGCTGTGCTTATGTTCGGTGCGGTGCTGACGGCAGGCGTGATAGCTTCAGCGTTTCTCATGGTATCGACATTGGTCATATTGGGTAGTGTGCAAAATCTGCAAATTACGTAACTCCAACTTGAGTAGTTAACGTGTGCGGATCAGGAGATTAGTAGCGCTTAGTTGATGAATTCAACAAACACGTCTCTGTTATCGGACTGTCCATGTTCATCTACGGCCCGTAGTAGATAGTGCCCAGATTGTGGGGGAGCCCAGGCAACTGCTATCCCGGCTTCGCTTTTGGCAATAAAACTATTGTCCGCAAACCAGTAAATTGCGCTTTGGCCACCGTGGTTGGCTTTCAGCATGATGGTTTCGGGTTTGGATAGCCGGATTGTGTAAGTGACACCGCGCAGGGGCGAGGTGATTTGCGGATTGTCAGCATTATTCTGGCTATTGCTGCTGCATCCTGCCGGCAAGGTTGGCGGTGTGCGGCGCGGCATACCGGCTTCGCGGAACAGGCGCAGCATGTCCGAGTCCCAGAACTCAATAATTTCTTCTCGTGTATTTGCATTTGCACTGCAGACGGCTTCATTCGTGGCGATGTCAAAATACACCGGCCGATGCAGCGTGCTGACTTTGATCGGTGACTTGCCTGGTATAAACCAGGTTTCACTTAAATTTTTGCAGTATTGATTAGGTAAATCTCCACTTGCCGTGCAAACTTTCACTTTTGTGAGCGTGCGCGGCGGCATGGCGTCCAGCTCGCTTTGCGGATTTAACAGGCGCTGATGGCGCAAACTATCCAGCATCTGGAAAAACAACGGCGCGGCCGTTTTTATGCCGACAAAGGCCGGGTTGGCTTTGCCGTCAAAATTACCAATCCAGACTGCCAGAACGTCGTTGCCGCTGACGCCTATGGTCCATGCATCATGAAAGCCCCATGAGGTGCCTGTTTTCCATGCGGTTTTGTAACGATCCGGTTCGCCTGTGTCAGGACGCGGATTCTGGCGCAGCATGTCCAGTGTGATATAGGCAGCTTCTGTACTAAGTAGTGGAAAGCTGGGCGAGTTGTCTTTTACCAGACTAAAAGGTTTAAAACGCCCGTGATTAGCCAGCATGGCATACAGGCTGACCAGTTCTTCCATGGTCAGTTCGCCGCCGCCAAGTGCTAATGCCAGGCCGTAATGCGATTCACTTTTTAAATCACTTACACCTGCATTCTTTAGAAAATCATACAGACTTGGCTGGCTGAGTCTTGATGCCAGGCTCACGGCAGGCACGTTGCGCGAGCGGATAAGGGCTTCTGTCGCGGTGATGGGGCCAATAAAACGGCCATCAAAGTTTTCCGGGCTGTACGGGCCAAAGCTGGTGGGTGCATCTTTCAAAACACTGGCGGGATGAATCAGGCTTTGATCCATGGCTAATCCATAAATAAACGGTTTTAGCGTAGAGCCGGGTGACCTTTTTGCAGCGGTTCCGTTGACCTGACCATCGATTCCTGCATTGAAGTAATCGGCCGAGCCTGCCAGTGCCATTACCTGCATGGTTTTGGCATCGAACAGCATGGCGCTGGCATTACTGATGCCCAGGTGTCTGTTATTTTGAATATAGGCCGCAATCATGCGTTCCAGAGTTGCCTGTGCCTGCGGATTCAGCCCCGTATGTATGGCTGGCCGATTGATATTTTCCTTTAATAGCGCATCTGTAAAGTGGGGTGCCCGGAACGGGATATATTGTTTCGTCATACTTTTGGCAGCGGGCAGCGCCATGTCAGCATGATATTGAGCATCATCAGGATGAAGTTTTAGCCAAGTTTGCCATAGACGCTGCCTTGCCTGGCTAAGCATGGTGTTTTGCGCATTAAGGTATAGGCGTTTGTTAGGGTTTTGCGGGATTACAGCCAGTGTGATGGCTTCCGGCAGGGTTAATCGGCTTGCCGGCTTGTTGAAATAAAATAAGCTCGCGGTAGCAATGCCTTTGATGTTGCCGCCATAGGGCGCAATGTTTAGATAGGCTTCTAAAATGTCATGTTTGGAATAGGCGCATTCAAGCCATAGCGCTGCCATCATCTGTTTCACTTTACCGGGCACGCTGCGTGAATCTATACCGTAGATGCTCCGTGCTAGTTGCATGGTAATTGTGGATGCGCCCTGGCGGGTATTGCCAGTGTAGGTGCTTATTACGCCGCGCCCCAGCGCGATTGGATTCACACCGAAGTGCCAGTTGAAATAGCGGTCTTCATATAGTTTAACGGCTTCAATCGCGTTGGGTTCTATATCGTTCAGTGTCACCCAGAGTTGGTATTGCGCGTCCGATGCGAGGGTGATGCGTAATAATGAGCCGTCCTCAGCATAAATCGCCGTTGAATGGGGAATGCGCTCAACCAGTGCCGGCTTTGGGTACAGGCGTATCCCAATGATAATAAGGGATAACAGTAACACGGCTATAAGCGGTTTTTTTATATGCATAAATTGCCGTACAAATTGCCATAGTTTGGATGCTGCCAATTTCCAGAGCTTTTCTTGCGTCAGTTGCCCATTCATCAATTACTTGCCAATTCGCCCCACGGTAATTGCGCCTGGCAATGAGCGCGCCTGCAGCACACGGTTGTACATAGACTCTGCGTAGGCCGGTGGCACTACAAACTGCCCGCTATTGGTGGCTTTGATTTTGTAGGTGAACTCGGTGACCGTGTTATTGACTGCGCCGTAGAAAATCACGCGATCCTCGCGGATATCCGCATAGGTTGGCTGCCAGCCGCCGCCAATGCCAAGTGGGCTGGTCCAGCTTGTTGCCCGGGCAGTTTCCCCTTCGCTGCCTTCATAGTTTTCTCCAATGGCAGTTTCAGTGACGTTTGCCTGCGCTTGCAGTACGGGTTCAAAACCGCCCGGCAGCAAATCTACGATAGCGACATCATCTACATTACCGTCAATTGAACGAATCTTGATATGCACAGTGATTTCATCGCCCATGTTGATGGTTTTGGCTACTTCACCTTTGTCATTGGTATATTCGCGAATCACTTCCATGCCTTGCTTGAGTTCGGTGGCGGGGGCTTTTACGTCAAAACCTGATTCGGTCACGGCGTAGAATAAAGGCAAGCCACTTGGCCCTTGCAGCTTCAGGCGTGCGGTGTTAGGTGCAAAATTCACGGTAGGTGCCAGATTCTCAGGCAGTTTCAGTGCAGTGATTTTGCCTTGCTTATCAATCGCGCTGATACCCATCTGCGCCACTGTTTTTACACCGGCAACATTGGCGTAAGCATCAAAACCCAGCAGTGCGTAAGAAGAGGACAGAGTATTGAAGCGCCCGATCGTGATCGGCTGCATGATGTTGGTCAGCGCTGTGGCATTAATTTCTTTTACGCGTGCCGGGAAATGCCTTGATACTATGTAAAGCGTTTGTGCATTTCTTACCACGTCATCGTAATAATGCCCGTAAATCGCTTTCTGGCTGCTGGAATTGAGTAGTTTAACGGGCTTGCTGATTAAATCGTTAGCCAGTTGCTGCTGTTGCAGTAGTTGGTAGCTTGCTGCGAGGTAAGCTGCGGCTAGATCTGAACGCCATTCCTTGAACGCTGCATCAGTCAATGTTTTTGCATCCAGGGTGCTGCGCAGGCTTGCAAGCAATGGGGTTGTCACAACTCCTTCGCGTGTGAGCAGGTAGGTGGCGTAAGCACGTACACGCACTTGGTCCAATGTGTTCGCAGGGCTTGCGGCTAATTGCTGCAGATAATCCAGGCCACGTTTAAGCATATCAGCCGGAACAGCTTCGCCGGCATTGGCATGGTCGCGCGCCTCCAGCAGCATGTGAACCGCATACACGGTGGCAAATTCATCTGCCTGCACGCTGGCATCCCATAAACCAAAGCCGCCTTGTGCATTCTGCCGGGAGCGCAGCACACTTAATGCATTGTCAAAACTGCCGGCCTTATTGAGTTTGCTGTCAGCAAGCAATTCCGGATGGTTTTTTAATACGATAATCGGCAGTACCTGGCTGACCAATTGTTCGGTACAGCTATGCTCATAATTGCTTAAATAGGCCAATAAGCCGCCTGCCGCTACTAACGGCAATGGCGAAACGCTGGCTTGCTGTTTGCGGTACTCCGCAAACATGTCACGTTTTACCGGTACTTGAATCTCGCCTTTGAAGCTGCCGCTTTGTACAATGGTTAAGTGCGGCGTGGCTGGGCGCACGCTGATTTCTGTACCCAGTTTTGCTGATTTGGCGCCAATGCTGGCGATAAAATCCAGTCGGGCTGAGCCCAATTGGGCGCTTGAACCTTCCTTGACTTTCAGTTTGTAAAGTGCGGAACTTTCGCGCAATTCACTGATTTTTAGTACCTGTTTGGCGGGCCCCACCAACTCAAACGCAGGTGATGTAACTAGATTAACCGTGACGGCTGCATCCTTGCCTGAACCTTGCACGTTATTGGCTACCCCTACGCTGACATCAAACGTGTCACCCGGTGTTACGGTGAGCGGCGCGTTGGGTGACAGCACAAAGTCACCGCGTACCGTAGCGGCGCCAGTGGTGGTGCCGATGCTGGCGTCATTGACCATCACCGCAAGTAAACGCAGCTTGCCATTAAAGGTGTCCGGCACGGTGTATTCAAACTCTTTGCTGCCGGCAACATCAACAATGCCGGACCAGTAGACTGCCGGCTTGTCAGTCTTGCGTTTGAACGGGTTCAAATGTTTGCCCAACGCGCCATCAGCGTCACCGCCTGGCGCTGCGGCGGCCATGATTTTTTTGAATTCCGGCAAAATCATATCCAGGATTTGTGAGGTTGAAACTTCCAGCTGGCGTTTCTGGAAGAAGTGACCCAGTGCATCCGGATTCTGGTAGCGTGCCACTTGCAATATGCCTTCATCTACGGCAAATACCACTGCGCGGCCTTTCTGCGTAGCTTCCAGCTTCATTTTAAGTATTTGCCCCGGCTTGATAAGGCTCGGTGCCGTGAGTTTGAGCGTATTGGTGCGCTGTGCCAGACTGGTGGCAAATGGCACCACACCATAGGAAAGCGGACTGGTGAAGATTTCATCCGAACTGGGGTCGCGCACGAATTGCACGCTCACGTAGCCGTTGCCTTCAAAATCAGCAGGCAGTTTGATTTTTTGCACTGAGGCTTGCGTGTCTACCTTAAACCATTGCTGTGCGTATACCTTGTCGCGTTCAATGGTAATTAGCCCGGCGCCTATGTATGGCGCACGAATGCTGACGCTGATGTCCTGACCTGGAACGTAGTCTTTTTTGTCCAGCGTCAGCTGCAGTTCCGCATTTCTTTCCAGTGAGCGGCTGACGTTGCCTAACCCCGCAACGCTATACTCCACGCGATTGAGCTCCAGGCCTTCCTTATTCCTGATGATGTAAGCAAAGTCACCCGGTGTTTCAGTGGCAAGCGTCAGCGTGTTGCCGGAAGCCTTGATGCTGTATGGTTTTTCGCTGATAAGCACTTCTTTTTTGCGGGACTCATATTTAAAAGTACCATTGCCTTGCTTGGTAAGTACAGAAACATATTTGCGCTCAACCAGTTGCAGGTTCAAATTGTCTGCAGCCACTTTTTGCAAGGTCGAATTGACGGCAATGAGGCTGATATCCCGGTTGCTGGCTTTGGAAACATAGTTCAAGTCGCCATCCGCTTTGAAGCCGATCAAATAAGGCTGTTCTGATATCAGTGTCGCAGCCTCGGCGGAAACGCTGCGTCCGCCGCCGGCCTCATAAGCCTGCGCCAGGATGTGTAACCTGTAAGTGGCTTTGGTGTATTTTTCCAGGCCTAATTTGAATTCAGCTACGCCTTCGGCATTGGTTGTGGCATCAGATAATTTCTCGCTATAGCCTTCTTTCGCGCGTAATGGGTCATAGAAAGCATAATCCTTATATTGCGGAAATGCAGGGTAGGCCGGGCTTAACGTGAGTGTTGCAGTCACACGGCGATTTTCCGCAGCGGTGCCAAACAAGTTTTGCACATTGATGTTGGCTTTCAAATCTTTAGGGTGCAGCCAGCCTTCATTGTTTTCAGGGAATAAAGTCGCGTCCCGCGCAAACAACGCTTTTACTTTCATGCGGTCAGGCAGGAATTCCTGCACTTTTACAGAAACAGAACCCAGCTGCTGGTAGGCATTGTTATCCTTCACTGAATACAAGTTGATGGTATATGTGCCTGTTGGCGAGGTTTCCAGGGTTTTGTACTCAATTTCATTAAAACCGCCCGCGCCCAGCCGAATGGTCTGTTTTTTTACGGTCAAACCGCGCGCGTCCAGAATCTCAGCTTCTAACGGCAAGCCATTTAAAGCTTTTGCCCAAGTCGCGGTTTTAACAATCGCACCTATGTGCATGGTGTCGCCAGGGCGGTAAATGCCGCGGTCTGAGAATAAGTAAGCGTTCAAGCTGTCAGAGCTTGTTGCGTTGGCGACACCGCCGACTTCAAAGCGGGAGTAATCCAGGTTTCTTTCGTAGTTGTTAATGGGTAAAAAACTCAGGTCTCCTGCTTTTTTTACAATGTATAAAACAGGTGAACGTTCGCGTTTTAACCCGTCCAGCTTGGCAAAGCCGACACGGCCATGAGCATCGGTGGTTTGGCTGAAAATCACAGCGCCATTTTTAGCGATCACCTCAACGGTTGCGTCTGCTACCGGCAGGCCGGTATGGATGGATTGCACGTAGACGATCTGCGAGCCATCCAGTTCTTTTTTGGCAATCAGGCCCAGGTCAGTCACCAGTACCAGGCGTTTATCTTCAAAGCTTTCCGGATTCTGTTGATAGCCAGGGTTATCTTGTTCAGATTGAGTCTCGTCAGCCACATTAGGCTCAATTGTTTCCTTAGGCGGCTGATAGCCATGCACGGTGAGCAGGAATACACCGCGTTTTTCACCGTCTTTGCTTAAGTAGTCACTTAGGTCGAGTGCCTCGTAATGAGCCTTTCCCGGTGCGAGCTGCAGCGGAATTTTGCGTTCAAAGCGCTCACTCAGGTTATCAGCATTGATGTAGCCGTTGAACGACAGCCCCTTGAATGAGCCATTGCTTTGTGTAATCAGGTGCTGCAATTGGCCAGGCAGGATACGGCCAATCTCCATTTGCAGGCCCGGCAGGTCGCGTGCCAGTACCGCCAGTTTACGTTCACCGCTTAAGGCTAATAATGAGCCCTGGCTCAGGATTTTGACTTCGGCGGGGAAGGGCGGTACCTGCAAAATACGAAGCGCTGTTTTGCCTAACTGGTAACCGCCAAAGGATTTCAGACCTTTATCAACCTGAACATAAATGTAACTGCCTACATCTGCCTTATATTTGAAAGAGTGCGTTTCAATGTTTTCACGTTCTGCAGGAATAGCCTCAAGCGTGAGTGGCTTGCCTGCAGCTAACACGGCAGCGGTAATTTCCTGTTGATTAGACCAAGTGTGCGGATATTTGAGTTCCTCCGGCGTGCTGTTGAGTTTGTTGCGTGGCAGCACCCAGGCTTTGACATGGGAGGCCATTTCTTTTTCATGTACCGCAGCAGAGGCGTTGAGTACTAAAATCTGCTCAGGCTCATTTTGCGCATTTGAAACTACAGTCGGGCTGACATCATTGATAAGTAGGCTGTAAAGGCCTGGAATGTTGACACTTTGCGTTAACGCTGTCTCAAACGGCTTGCCGCCGCGGGCTGCTTTTAAATCCTTATCAATGGATACTTCCAGCACGCTGTCATCTTTAGGTATGTTCAGCGGTGCGGAATGGATATAGGCATTGAGCTTGAGTTTGTCATAACTAACCACAAATGAGATTGCATCATTGCCAAAATCCAATAACCCGGCTTTTGCAGTACGCATTTTGAGTGTGATACTTTTTTCTAGTTTTGCCGTATCTACCGGATGGCTGAAATTGAGGTTCACTACCACTTTTTTCATGGCGGGATTAATCGGATCCTGATAAAACTCGCTGCTGGTAATTGCTGCGACAAAGACAGGCGAAGTAAATTCTGCATCCCAGTTTTCAAGTTCAGTTTTTGGTGTAAAGGCTTTAGCGTTGAAGCTCACACGATATTGCATGCCCACAGGCCAATCGGCTTTTGGGGTAAATGACAGATCATTCTCGGTAATCCATTTCCATTCACCTTCAATTCTTGGCATGATATCAATGCCTTCGGTGACCTTTTTGCCTACCAGCGCTATCGGCGCTACAGAGTGGTCAAAATTGATTAACAGCGGATTGGGCGGCAGGTTTTCTTCGATGACAGTTCTGGTTGGCGCTTTGATGACTACTTTTGTAGTAACTGGCTGCGGGCGCGATTGATACCACGCATAGGTTTGCCATGCACCGGCTCCTATTACAGCGACCAATGCAATAATGCCCAGGCTGTGTACCGGTTTCCGGTTGATGGCGTTGCGCAGGCTCAGTAGCTTAGCCCCGCACCATTTGAGCCAGGCGGGGGCTTGATATTGAATTGAGCCGAAAATAAAACCTAGTGCAGCACCGAGTATTTGCGAGATTTGAGTGAAAATCAATCGAAGCAATTGAAAAACGCTTTTTAAGAACTGCATAAATATCCTCGCAATATTGTGCTGTTTTTGATTTTGTTTGAACGCAAATCATACTGCTAATTACGCGCTTATAGGCATTAAAAAGTAATGATTAATGATAAAATTGCGAAAAATAACCAAAGTTTACAAAGGGTGTGCATGAGTAATTTAGTTGAAGTATTGGTGCCTGATATCGGCAACTTTGATAGTGTCGATGTGATTGAAGTGCTGGTTAAAGCCGGTGACGTCATTGCTAAAGAAGACTCCTTGATTACCGTTGAGTCAGACAAAGCGTCCATGGATATTCCATCGTCTCATGCTGGCACAGTAAAAGAAGTCAAAGTGAAAGTTGGCGATAAGGTTGCAAAAGACTCGCTCATTCTATTGGTGGAAGCCGAGGCTTCAGCATCTGCAACGCTGGCTAAGGCGGAAGCACCTGCCCCAGCTCCAGTGCCAGCCGCCGCACCTGTTTCCGCACCTACCCCCGTATCTGCACCCACATCTACCCCAGCGGCAGCGGTTGGCAGCAGTGATATCAATACGCAAGTTGTGGTGCTGGGCAGCGGTCCTGGCGGCTACACTGCGGCTTTCCGAGCGGCAGACCTGGGCAAGCAGGTAGTGCTGATCGAGCGTTACTCGACATTGGGCGGCGTGTGCCTCAATGTCGGCTGTATTCCATCAAAAGCTTTATTACACACGGCAAAAGTCATTACCGAGGCCGAAGAGTCCAGCCATCATGGCGTAAGCTTCGGCGCACCTAAAGTGGACCTGGATCAGTTGCGCAACTGGAAAGCCAATGACGTCGTTGGCAAGCTCACCGGCGGCTTGTCTGCCATGGCGAAACAACGCGGCGTGATCGTGGTGCAAGGTGTGGGCAAGTTTACCAGTCCTAACCAAATTGCAGTAACTGCGGCCGATGGCAAAGTGACCACGGTAGGTTTTGAAAACGCGATTATCGCGGCAGGCTCACAAGCTACCAAGTTCCCCGGCGTGGCAGAAGACGAACGCATTATGGATTCCACCGGCGCATTGGCGTTGGCAGATGTGCCGAAGCGCATGTTAGTGATTGGTGGCGGCATTATCGGCCTTGAAATGGGCACCGTTTATGATGCGCTAGGCACCAAAGTGAGCATCGTTGAATTTACTGATGGCCTCATTCAGGGCTGCGACCGTGATTTGGTACGCCCATTGCAGAAACGCATGGAAAAACGCTTTGAAGCCATCATGCTCAACACCAAAGTCGCCAGTATGGAACCTAAAAAAGACGGCATCCATGTGACATTTGAAGGAGTAAATGGTAATGCAGACGGACCGAAAGGCATAGAAGTTTACGACCGCGTGCTGGTTTCAATCGGCCGCCGTCCGAATGGTAAGAATATCGGCGCTGAGAATGCTGGTGTGGCGGTAAATGACCACGGCTTTATTAGTGTCGATAAACAAATGCGTACTAACGTGCCGCACATTTTTGCAATTGGCGATATCGTAGGTCAGCCAATGCTGGCACACAAAGCGACGCATGAAGGCAAAGTGGCGGCAGAAGTCATTGCCGGCCATAAAGTAGAGTTCCAGGCCATGGTGATCCCATCCGTTGCTTACACCGACCCTGAAGTTGCATGGGCTGGCGTGACCGAGATTGAAGCAAAAGCCAAAGGCATCGAGATTGAAAAAGCCAGTTTCCCATGGGCCGCAAGCGGACGTGCACTTTCTATTGCACGCACTGAAGGCGCTACCAAGCTGATATTTGATAAAGCGACACATCGCGTGATTGGTGCGGGGATTGTTGGTACCAATGCGGGTGAGTTGCTGGCTGAAGCTGTGCTGGCGATTGAAATGGGTGCCGATGCGCATGACTTGGGCCTAACTATCCATGCTCATCCGACTTTATCTGAGACCGTGTGTTTTGCCGCTGAGATGAAAGAAGGCACAATCACCGATCTTTACATCAAAAAACGCTAGGCGACTGAATGTCAGCTTCTGATTTTATCGCGGCACTTACGCAGCTTTTGCCAAAAGACCGGGTTTATACAGACCCGGTAGACTGCTACGCCTATGCTTATGATAACTCGCGTAATTATCATGCGCCGATTGCTGTTGTTTTTCCGCTCACGATAGAAGAAGTACAAAGCGTCATTAAACTGTGCAATGTACACAAGGTGCCTGTGGTGCCGCGTGGGCGTGGTACGGGTACGGCGGGTGGCAGCGTGCCGGAGGTTGGCGGCGTAGCACTCTCGCTAGAGCGCATGAACAAGATTATCAGCATTGATCCTGATAACCGCATGGCGATTGTTGAGCCAGGTGTGCTGAATCAGGAACTGCAGGATGCGATCAAGCCGGTTGGCTTCTTCTGGCCGCCAGATCCATCCAGTGCCGCTTATTGCAGTATCGGCGGCAACCTGGCTACTTGCGCTGCCGGGCCACATGCGGTGAAGTATGGCGTAGCACGTGATCATATCCTTGGCTTAAAAGCGGTGACCGGTAATGGCGATATTATCAAAACCGGCTGTTACACCAGCAAGGGTGTAGTGGGCTATGATTTGACCAGGCTTCTGGTAGGCTCCGAAGGCACGCTGGCGGTGATTGTTGAAGCCACACTGAAGCTCACGCCGCTGCCAAAATATACCGGTGGATTAACCGCCGAGTTTGCGGATACTGAAAGTTGTGCCAAAGCGATTGCCGCCATCATGGCGCAGCCTTATACGCCAAGTGCGCTGGAGTTTTTAGATAACGGTGCACTCAATTTAATTCGCAGCCGTCATCAAAACCTGTTGCCGGAAAATGCCCGTGCTTACTTGATGATTGAAGTGGACGGCTCGCAGCAGGAAATCACTGAGGCTACTGAAGCGATTTTGCAGGCATGCAAAGTGACTGGCCTGATTGAAGCTAAACCAGCTGAAGACACCAAGGCGCTATGGGCTGCGCGCAAAGCGCTGTCGCCACTGTTGAAAGATATCGCGCCTAAGAAAATCAATGAAGATATTGCCGTGCCGGTATCTCATTTACCGGAGTTGTTAACCGGGCTTGAGAAATTGGCAGCGCAGTACCAAATTTCAAATGTGAATTTTGGCCATGCCGGCAATGGCAATATTCATGTGAATCTGCTGGTAAATCCTGATAATGCAGAAGAAATGAAACGTGCTGATGAATGCCTGGATGAGGTGTTTAGCCTGGTGCTTTCTCTGCAAGGGACATTGTCAGGTGAACATGGCGTGGGGATTGCGAAGCGTCCGTTTGTGCCGCGCGAAATTGATGAAACCACTATCAACTTAATGAAATCGTTAAAACGCACCTTTGACCCGAATAATGTGTTGAATCCGGGTAAATTGTTCCCCTAGCCTGAATTTTTCCGGTCTGAATTTTACTAGTATAAATTTTTCAAGTTTGGTTAATTACAGCTTGTTTGTTTCAAATCTGCTGCCGGGAAATTTGGTTTTAATTTTTTAAGCTCAGCAGAGTTTTCTTCTGTAAGATTGCTCAGCAGCAGGCTGTAATGCGCATCACCTTGGGTGCGTGAGTTTTTTTCAACATTTTTTACCCCCTTGGCTTGCAGTTCCTGCAGTAATTTTGTTGCCAATTGTTCATCTTCAAAGTTGCCGAATGAAATGGCATTTTTCCATTTTCCTTCCTGCACTATAAATAAATCCTCAACACCGAACGCTTTTAATTCAGCCGCTTTTTTCTGCGCTTCTACCATTGTTTTTAACGGTGGGCGATAAACCCAGAACCGTTTTGGTTGTACTGGGCTTTGTTCTTTTAATGTGGCTGTTAGCCCTCGCTTGGCCAATGCTTTTTGAGCGTTAGCAAGATTGGTGTCCGTGAAAATTCCCCATTCAAAACATGCTGAGGTTTGTTCTGGCGGCGGTGTGGGCGTTGCAGTTGGCGGTGGTGCCGTTTCCTTTTTTGGTAAGGCATCTATCGCCTTTTGGGACAGCACCTGAATTTTATCAGGGTCTATTTCTGCCAGCTTGAGTTGCGGCTTGTTTGGTAAAATGTAATCCAGATTGAAATAAGCTAGCAAACCTATGTTGATGAGGGCTAACAACCAAAAGAAATGTCTCATTGTACTTTAACTTTAATTGGAAACTTTAATTGGAATTTTGAATGGAGTGGTCTAGTAAATACAAGCCTTGTAAAACCAGATTATCAACGATTATGACTTGGTTTGTCACGGTGTCAGCCAGATTGTTTTGAATGGCTAATGCATTGCCCCCGCTTAAGATTACACATGGTTTTTGTTCACATTTTTGCGCCAATGCATTCGCCATAAGCATGACTGCTCCTGTAATTGCACGTAATGCACCGGCATTAATGGCTTGCGTTGTGTTTTTAGCAAAAATATCCGCAAGGTCACGTTCATTTGCGCCTTGCAAGGTACCATTTTTTGGCAATTGTGCCGTCGCAAGACCTAAGCTTTTCCGCATTAAATCAAGCCCGGGCAGAATCATGCCACCAAGAAACTCGCCTTGTTGTTCACTGGCAGAGCTCGTTAATGCAACTTTATCAATTCCAGGCGCTAACGCGTTTTCATCAATCTTAGGCGCTAGCGCGTCTATGGTCACAGCTGTGCCAGCGTTTACAACTACGCAGGGTGAGCGCTTCATGCGCCATGCCGCGATGAGCGCAGCCCAGCGGTCGGTGCCCAAAATCTCAGGCTCGGAGTAGGCGTTAAATACGTTACATGCCTCAATGCCGGCCCTTACCCAATGAACAGGTAAATTATAAGGTGCCAGTTTTTTTGCTAGCTGCGCTGCGTGTTGTTTGCCTGCTACGTTGGAAATCACAACACGCTCATAATTGAGTGACTGTGGCGACAGGTCAGCCGTTGCCAAGGCTTCATTCAGGCATGCGCCTTGTTGAGTGATTTCACCCGTATGGTTAAACACTGCCCATTTGGTTCTAGTGTTTCCTGCGTCAATTGTCAAAAGCATATGTATCCATGAGGTGCGGCAATTTGTCACATTCTCGACACTTACCTAAGCAGGTAGAATGCCATCAAATTTTATGAACTTATTTTATGAACTTAGGGGTTTGACCGTGCAAAAGTTTAAATTAAAAAAACAATCAACTATTTATGGCATTCTAACACCAAGTGTTTTAGCGCCCAGTGTTTTAACGTCATGCCTGTTAGGTGTTTTACCAATCAATGCATCCGCAGAACATTTAAATCTGCCAAGTGTTGATGTCCGTGCTGAAAGGATCTACGAAAGCAATACACTTTCGGTCAACACCAGTGATACTGCTTCACTGTTGGAGGATGAGCCCGGCGTTAGCTTGTATCGTGCAGGGGGCGTTTCCAGCCTGCCGGCAATTCATGGCCTGGCGGATGACCGTATCCGCATTAAAGTTGATGGCATGGATTTGATTTCCAGTTGCGCGAATCATATGAACCCGCCACTTTCATATATTGATCCGGCAAATATCGACGAAATTAAAGTTTTTGCCGGGATTACACCGGTAAGTGTAGGCGGCGACAGCATCGCCGGAACTATTCAAGTCAATTCCAAAGCGCCTGAATTTGCACAAGCAGGGCAGGGGTTATTAATCGATGGCCAGGTGAATACCTTTTACCGCAGCAATAACGATGCGCGCGGCGTGAATCTTTCGGCAAGTGTTGCCAATGAGTCGGTATCCATGCGCTATACCGGGGCAACTGTTGAAGCGAATAACTATCATGCCGGCGGTAACTTTAAAAGGGCTGGTTTAGCCGCGACAGGCAGGGGTTGGCTGGGCGGTGACGAGGTAGGGTCTTCTTATTACAAGGCAATCAATCAGGCGCTGGCATTTGGCCTGCGTCACGAGAACCACCTGCTTGAATTCAAGCTCGGTTTGCAAAATATTCCTTATCAAGGCTTTCCAAACCAGCGTATGGACATGACCGATAATGATAGCAAACAATACAATTTAAGCTATAAAGGCCAATATGACTGGGGCGCATTGGTGGCACGTGCTTATCATGAGAGAACACGCCACAGCATGAACTTTGGTGATGATAAGCGGTATTGGTATGGCAATGCGCCTGGCATGCCTATGGAGACAGAAGGTAAAACTACAGGCCTTGCAGTGAAAGGTGACGTGAACCTTTCTGAGCGTGATATTTTACGTGTGGGGGCTGAGTATCAGCGTTATCGTCTGAATGACTGGTGGACAAAGTCTGGTTCCGGCATGATGATGGGACCTAATACATTCCTGAATATTAATAACGGGCAACGCGACCGTTATGATGTATTTGCCGAATGGGAGGCGCAATGGAATAAACAATGGCTTTCTCAAGTCGGTGTGCGCAGCAGCACGATGAAAATGGATGCCGGCAAGGCACAAGGTTACAGTGCTATGTATGCTTTGGCGGCAGATACCTTTAATGCGGCTGGCCATTCTGATACAGACCACAATATTGACGTTACCGCTTTAGCACGATTTACGCCTGACCAAAGCCAGACTTATGAGGCGGGTTATGCGATGAAAACGCGTTCACCTAATCTGTACGAACGCTATACATGGTCAAACAGCAATAGCATGGTCATGAACATGAATAATTGGGTGGGTGATGGTAATGGTTATGTGGGTAATTTGGGCCTGAAATCGGAAAAAGCCCATACGCTAAGCGCGACAGGTAATTGGCACGACGCTGCAAGTCAGGATTGGCAAATCAAGGCTACACCTTACATCACTTATGTAGAAGATTATATTGATGCCGTAGCCTGTGCCAAAGTGGGTAAAACATGCGCTACCAGAACCGATGGATTCGTGAATTTGAGTCTGGATAACCAATCGGCACGGCTGTATGGCATTGATGTGTCGGGCAGAAAGTTATTGGCGAGTGGCGACGGTTACGGCAGCTTTACCGCAACAGGGTTGTTGAATTATGTACGGGGTAAAAACACGGCTACTGACGATGATTTGTACAACATCATGCCATTAAACGTAAAACTTGGGCTCGAGCACCACATGGGTAGTTGGAGAAACGCAATTCAAGCCAAAATTGTGGATGACAAAGATAATATACAAGCGATACGCAAAGAGCTAAAAACTGCCGGATATACCTTGTTTAATCTTTACAGCAGTTATGAATGGAAGCAGGCACGTGTTGATTTAGGCATTGAAAATATATTTGATAAACATTATTACGACCCATTGGGTGGTGCGTATATTGGTCAAGGATCGACCATGTCATCTAGTGCAACTGCACCTTTATATGGCACGCAAGTGCCGGGCATGGGGCGGTCTATCAATGTAGGTTTGACCCTGAAATATTAAACGGTATCAAGTCTGCGCTTGGTTTTAGGCTGAGCCTATAGCCCGCGCAGGCTGATTTCACCGGATATAAAACGCTGCAAGCCATCGGCAGTTGTCACTAATAAACTGCCATCTTCCGCAATGCCCTGTACTACGCCATGCACTTCGCGGCCATCCGGCATAAGCATGCGTACAGCTTGGTTGTGGTAGGCGTGATGCTGCGTCCACTCATCACGTAAGCCTGAAAATCCGCTTTGTTCAAACACATTCAATACCTCTGCCAAGTGTTTAAGCAGCACGCCAAGTAAATGATTAGGGTCAATGGCTTGTGCAAAAGTGCTGGCCAAATCGGTAACCGGCTGGTCAATTTGCTGCTTCAGGCTCGCCGGCAGGTTCAGGTTAATACCCATGCCGATAACAGCCGTGCTTGGCCCTTCCATATCACCCTGCAATTCAATCAGAATGCCTGCTAATTTCTCACGGTTAATCAGCACGTCATTAGGCCATTTAAGCTGTGAATCGGTGATGCCCAATTGATGCAGGCTGCGCATCAGCGCAACGCCGACCGCTAAACTCAAGCCGGATAGACCAGATGCCCCGCATTGAAAACGCCACAGTAGAGAAAACGTCAGGCTTGCTCCCAACCCTGCCTGCCAGCTTCGCCCGCGTCTGCCGCGGCCACTGGTTTGCAGGTTGGCAACCACGCAAGTAGCGTGTGTTTGCGCACTCACATTTTGCATCAGGTAGCTGTTGGTTGAGGGTAAGAGGTCATGTACTTCTAATTTCAGCCATGCGTTTTGATCGCCGATGGCACTTAAAATGGCCTGCTTATTCAGCAAAGTGACTGCCTGGGGTAGTTTATAGCCACGCCCGCGTACTGAAAAAACTTCAACCCCAAGCTGTTCGGCATGCTGCAAAGCGTTCCAAACGGTTGCACGGCTCACCTTGAAATGCTGTGCAATCGCTTCCCCGGAGTGAAATTTTCCGTCCGAGAGTAGTCTTAAAATGGGAAAAGTGAGGGCGTTCATAGAGATGCTAATTTTAGCATGGCTGTCCATGGACTATTCCATAATCAATTTTTAGGTAATGTTTCAGTGTGAAATTTCCCGTTCGTGGTGAGCTTGTCGAACCATGAACCGTCACCCCATGAACCGTCACCTTTAGACTCGCTCAGACCGTAAGCCAGTAAACTGGCCAGAAAAGTGCGAAGAGCGAGCGGATAGAACCTGGAAGTACGACTAATTTCAAACCGAGACGCTACCAATTTTTAGAGGTGCCCGTACAAGGCTCCAAGCTGGTGTAAAATAGCGGTAACTTAAATTAAACCTGTTGCCATGTCATCTGAAAAAACACCTTTACCGCCAGCTTCCAACTTTATCCGTGCAATCATCGAAAAAGACCTGGCGCAAAATAAATATGCCACTAAAAAATGGGCAGGCAGCCCGGGTGATGCACAGCATCAGGAAGCCGGTCAGGTAGACTTCGCCAAAATCCGCACGCGCTTTCCGCCGGAGCCGAATGGCTACCTGCATATCGGGCATGCTAAATCCATCTTTTTGAACTTTGGCCTGGCACGTGATTTTGACGGCGTATGCCATTTGCGTTTTGATGACACTAACCCTGAGAAAGAAAGCCAGGAGTATGTAGACAGCATTTCAGATGCAGTGAAGTGGCTGGGTTTTGGTTGGGAAAATCATGGCGAAAGTAACCTGTACTATGCCAGCAACTATTTTGACTTCATGTATCGCGCCGCCGAAAGCCTGATTGAAAACGGTTTTGCCTATGTGGATGAGCAAAGTGCGGATGAAATGCGCATTAACCGCGGCACGCTGACCGAGGCGGGTAAGGATTCACCATTCCGCAACCGCAGCGCGGCAGAGAACCTGGCGCGTTTCCGCGAAATGCGCGATGGCAAACATGCCGATGGCAGCATGGTGCTGCGCGCTAAGATCGACATGGCATCGCCTAACATCAACATGCGTGACCCTGCAATCTACCGTGTGCGTCGTGCGTACCACCACAATACCGGTGACAAATGGTGCATCTATCCGATGTACACCTTTGCGCACCCGATTGAAGACGCGCTGGAGCGCATTACACATTCCATCTGCACACTGGAATTTGAAGACCAACGCCCATTCTATGATTGGCTGTTGGAGCATCTTGCAGAGCCGACCGAGGACGTCGGCGGAAACAAAAAGACTGGGCTGTTAGCGCACCCATTACCAAAACAATACGAATTTGCGCGTTTGAATCTCACTTATGTGGTGCTTTCAAAACGCAAACTGATTCAACTGGTGGAAGAAAAACACGTATCGGGCTGGGATGACCCACGTTTGCCAACACTCGCGGGTGCGCGCCGCCGTGGCTACACTGCCGCAGGCTTCAAGCTGTTTACCGACCGCATTGGCGTCAGCAAAGCAGATTCATGGATTGAGTACACCATACTTGAAGACTGCATGCGCGAAGTGCTCAACGTAGAAGCTGAACGCCGCATTGCCGTGCTCGACCCAATCAAGCTGGTAATTGATAACTATCCTGAAGGTCAAAGTGAAGACTGCTTTGCACCTAACCACCCACTCAAGCCGGAATTGGGCAAACGCACCGTGCAGCTTTCAAAAGAACTGTGGATAGAACGTGAAGACTTTATGGAAGAGCCAAGTAAAGGCTTCTTTAGATTAGTGCCAGATGGTTTGGTACGGTTACGCTATGGTTATGTAGTGAAATGTACAGGCTGCGAAAAAGATGCGGACGGCAATGTGACTGTGGTGCATTGTGAATACCTGCCAGAAACAAAGTCAGGCACACCGGGTTCAGACAGCGTGAAAGTTAAAGGCAATATTCACTGGGTGTCAGTCGCGCACGCTTATGAATGTGAAGTGCGTCTGTACGATAGATTATTCAAGGAAGCACATCCGGGTAATGGTGACCGTGACTTCTTGGACGACATCAACCAAAACTCAGTAAATGTGATTACTGCACAACTGGAGCAAAGTCTTAAAGAAGCAAAAGCGGAAGACAGCTTCCAGTTTGAACGCCACGGCTACTTTGTGGCAGATAGAAAAGACAGTGTGGCGGGTAAGCCCGTGTTTAATAGAACAGTGACATTGCGGGATGCCTGGCAGAAGTAAATAATCTTAAAATGCATAAATTACATAACAATCATAATGTTTATATTCTAGGCGCTGGTTTCTCAGTAGATAGAGGTCTGCCTACAATCAAAAACTTTATGTATGTCATGCGAGATGCTCACCAATGGTTGGAATTGCAGGGTAGACAGAAAGAAGCTGATGCAATTGCAAAAGTTTTGGATTTTAGATTAGATGCAGCTTCTGCAGCTTATAGAATACGTTTAGATTTAGAAAACATTGAGGAACTTTTTAGTTTAGCATCTGCATCTTCAAGAGCACTTACGCAACAAATTCAATTAGCCATCGCATCAACTTTAGATTTCAAACTAAAAACCACTCTTGAGCCAACAATAAGTTTCCAAGCATCTTCCAACGTAAATTGCATTCCTCCAGATTGGAAAAAAAGCATATTCGATGGAGGTAATCGTGCTGAGGTAACCTGCTCAGCATATGAGTTCTATTTATCGTCACTTTTAGGTAATTGGAGTAATGAGACAAATTTCAATCAGAATACATTTATTACTTTTAACTATGATCTATTAGTTGAAGATGCCTTAAAAAAACTATCAATTCCTTTTACATATGGGATTAACTCTAAAGTAGGCGTTTCGAATAGTGAACTTGAGTTATTGAAGTTGCATGGCTCTATTAACTGGGGGAAGATAGCAGGTTCTACTCAAAATTATACAATCCATGATTCTTATGATGAATTGTTGAACAGGCAGCAAATTCCACAACTTGTCCCCCCAACGTGGCGCAAGATTTTTACAGGTCAACTCCGCCAAGTCTGGGATCGCTCTTTAAAGTCACTTGAAAAGGCGACACGAATAATCGTTATTGGATTTTCCATTCCGCCTACTGATAATCACTTTAAATATCTAATTGCTGCTGGGCTAAAAAATAATATTTCTTTGCGAGAGATCATTTTTGTAAATCCTGATAAAGAGCAAATCGAGCAGAGGGCAAATGATTTATTTGGAGAAATTACAAAATCGTCGACCGTTAAAATAATTGGATGTGGTCTTAGCAATTTTTTAACTCAAGGATTAACTGATGGTGCTATTGGTAACTATGGCCGACGTATACCTAGTGAAATTCAAAATATTTATTTAAAATAAATTTATGGATTAAGGATATAAAATCAACTACATAGAGGTTTTTTTAGATAAGGCCTACCGCCTGCTGAACCACGGCCCAACCATCCTTATTACTTCGAGCCACGCAGGCAAACAAAACATCATGGCGGCAGCATGGAATGTGCCGCTGGATTTTGATCCGCCAAAAATCATTGTTGTTATCGATAAAAAGACCTATACCCGTGAGCTGATTGAAGCCTCCGGCACGTTTGCGATTAATGTGCCTTGTGTGGCGCAGATTGATACTGTGCAGAAGGTGGGCATCAGCTCCGGGCGCGACTTGAAAGATACCGACAAATTCGCGCTGTATGGCTTGTCGCACGGATGTTGTCCACTTTAGTGGCTTACATCAGTGGTGATGCCCCTTGCGGGTAGAAACTTTCCCTGCCAAACAAATCGCCGCGCCTCTGCTCAAAGGCTGCGTGGCGTGGCTGGAGTGTAAAGTCATCCCCGAACCGCATAACCAGAACACTTACGATTTGTTCATTGCTGAAGTAGTTACCGCCTATGCGGATGAGCGTGTGTTCTCACAAAGTAAAGATGGACAGTTTCGGTGGCATTTTGAGGGGTATGACCAGGAAGCATATGACAAGTTGCGTACCATTCACCACATTGCGGGTGGCAGTTTCTTTGCTACCGGTGAAGTGCATCAGGCTGGTCATTCCGGCTAAATTTTGTTACGGTAGCTGTAATTCGTAGCGGGTAAAATCTACCATGAAAAAACCACATCCAAATCGGCGTAAAAAGCACCATGCCAAGAAAATCGGTTTGCCGCCGGGCTCTTTGGTGTATGTGGGCAAAGGTGATGAAGATGTTACCAAGCTGGAGCAGCCTAAGCTGACTTTGATAAGCTATGATGATTCCGGCTTGCAAGAGAAAATAATTACTACAGGTGAGCTTGCTGCGCTCAATTTAGCTGATGTAAAAAAGCTATGGCTGAATGTGCATGGCATTCATGATGTTGAATTAATCAAACAGATTGGCCTGGTGTTTGGTTTGCACCCATTGGTGCTGGAAGATATTCTTAATACTGAGCAGCGCCCTAAGGTGGATGAATACAGCAATTACGTATTTCTGGAAACGCGGCATTTTTATTACGAAAAAGAAACTTTGTCAGTCAGTTCCGAACAAATCAGTTTGGTGCTTGGGCGTAATTTCCTGCTGACCTTTCAGGAGCGCTCGACTGGGGCATTTGCGCCCGTACGTGAGCGCTTGCGTGCAGAGCATTCGCCGATGCGTGGCTTAGGGCTGGATTACCTTGCTTATTCGTTGCTGGACAGCATCGTGGATAAGTATTTCCATGTGCTGGAAGAAATGGGCGATGACAGTGAGGCGCTTGAAGATGCTTTGTTAGCCAAGGCCAACATTGCACAGTTGCATAGTATTCATCAATTGAAGCGTGCCAGTATCGAGTTGCGCCGCGTGGTGTGGCCGCTGCGCGAAGTGGTTAATCACCTCACGCGTAATGAAAGCGGTTTTTTTAGTGCGGGTACCATCCCTTATTTACGTGATGTATATGACCACACGGTCAATTTTATTGAGTCTCTGGAGTCTATCCGTGATAGCTTGGGCGGGCTGATGGATATCTACATGACCAGCGTCAGTAACCGGGTGAACCTGGAACTGCGCGCGCTTACCGTAGTGGCTATGTTATTTATGCCGGCCACGCTTATTGCAGGGATTTTTGGCATGAATTTTCAGCACATGCCGTGGCTGGCCGATCAAAATGGCTTCTGGTGGGCAATGGCAGTGATGGGCGGCATTGCACTCTTTATGTTGATGATTTTCTGGCGCAGGCAGTGGTTAAGCAGCTAAACTTAATCACTTAATGATGTGTTAAACGGGTTTTATTCGGTTTTTAGGTGCGTTGTTACTTGAAAGTGTTGCTATGGAAAAACTGGTTAAATATGTCTATCAGATTCGCAGCCGTAACGGTGTCGTGGTGAATCACTTGCAGATTTATGGGCATACGGAGGAAGAAGCTAGGGAAAAATTAATGCAGATGTACCGCAATTGCGAGATATTGGAATTTGGCGTTGCGGCAGTTGAGCATGCCGGTAGCAGCAGTTACGAAGAGATTCTGGATACCATTTCCAAAGATTAGTTTTTGACTAACTCATTAACTCTCAGGCTTTGTTCTGAGCCTGTGTTTTTTTTTGGGTTTTCTTCCGGGCTTTCTTTTGGGCTTTGTTCCAGGCTCACCAGGTTCATAGAAATCAATTCATCCAACAAAGCGTTGTAGTTAACCGCTCCAACGCTGTGCGCATTGAAGCTGAATATGTCTTGTTTTTGGTTAGGGCTTTCTGCGATAGCGACATTCTCAAAAATTAAAGTATTAAATACATTGTCACCAAAGGCTTCAATAGCTTGCTCCCGCACTGTAGATGACATGTTGCGTCTTTTGTCGTATCTTGTGATGAGATAGCGGCGATTTATATGCCTTTTAAGGAATGGCTCAATTGCGGCCAATGTTTTTTCAACTTTCATCGCGCCTTGTAACGAGAGAAAATCTGATGCAATTGGAACAATCACCAGATCGGCCGTGAACAGCGCACTGAGTGACAGCACGCCCAGATAAGGGCAGCAGTCAATTAGTACATTGCTGTAAACATTTTCTTTTTCCAGGGTCGCAAGTCCGGAGCCAAGTCGATTCAGGATGGAGGGGCCTTTGCCAAAAATTGAATCCACTTTTACAAGTTGCCGGTGTGCGGGTATGAGTTTGCCGATATTGTCCCAATTAATGATCAGTTCACCCAAAGGCTTATTGTCCTGATAATAGCTGAACAGGCTTTTACTTACGTCATTAATGGGTTGTGGATGAATCTGGCTTAGATGCCCTTGCGGATCCATGTCGATCATCAGTGCCGGATTGCCTTTGCGGTATAATGCAGCGGCAATATTAAGTACACTGGTGGTTTTTCCAACCCCACCTTTTTGATTAAATATTGCGATCTTTGCCATAGTGTCATTGCGCCCCTGGTAAAGCTACATTTATATTTTTTATAACTTATTGTTATGCTGCAATGCTGAATTACCGCCTGAAAATATTATGGCACTCTACGAATTTACTTAACACTTTGGAATATACATCATATTTAGCTGGCTTAATGTTACCAAAGTTTGAATGTTATTGTGAATAAGCTTAGTTTATAGGGCGGCAGGCAGGCTATGATTGGACTTGGCTGCGTACGCCAGGCTTTTTTATTTGCTTCTAGCTAACTAACCCTATTTAATCAGCTGCGCACTTATTTGATTAGCTGCGCACTTATTTAATCAGCTGCGCGTATTGGGCCCTTATTTTGGCCGCTTTAGGCGCAGCCACTGCCATGCAGTATGGCTGGTTCGGGTTATTGGCAACGTAGTATTGGTGATAATCCTCAGCCGGGTAAAATGTTTCGGCTGCATGCACCTGTGTGACGATAGGCGTTGGCCAAATACCTTTATCATTTAATTTGTTAATCATGCTAATGGTCGCGGTTCTTTGTGCTTCGTTCTGGCAAAACACCGCAGAGCGGTACTGGGTGCCAATGTCGTGGCCCTGGCGGTTCAAGGTGGTAGGGTCATGTGAAACAAAAAATATCTCGAGCAGGGTTTCAAAAGCAATCGCCGAGGCGTCAAAGGTGATCTGAATCGCTTCGGCATGGCCGGTGTCGCCATTGCAGATTTGCTTGTAAGTCGGGTTGCTCGTGTGGCCGCCAATGTAGCCGGATACCACTTTGCTGACGCCTTTTAATTGGCTGAACACTGGTTCTGTGCACCAGAAGCAGCCGCCGGCAAAAACTGCAATTTGTTCGTTGCTCATTTTTAAATCCGCCTTGAAATTTGTCCTGAAAATTAATCAGTATTTTTAATGTCTATTGTTAGTCAGTATATGTGGGTAAACATTACAATTCCAGTATGAGCTTGAATGCACTTTACGTCGATTTCAATTCCTACTTTGCTTCCGTAGAGCAACAGTTGGTGCCGGAGCTGCGTGGCAAGCCGGTTGGTGTGCTTGCGGTGATGGCCGAAACCACTTGCTGTATTGCCGCGAGTTATGAGGCAAAAGCATTCGGCATTAAAACCGGGACGATAGTCAGCGAGGCACGCAAGCTATGCCCGAATATGATTTTTGTCGAAGCACGTCCGGCAGTTTATGTGGAATACCACCACAAATTGATAGAGATTGTTGAAAGCTGCACGCACGTAGAAAAAGTACTTTCTATCGATGAAATGGTATGCAAGCTCACCGGCAGCCAGCAGGTGCCGGAAAATGCACTAAAACTTGCCGCCAAAATCAAACGCGCACTTGCTAAAAACGCGGGCGATTATATTAAGTGTTCTATCGGTATTGCGCCCAATACGTATCTGGCTAAAGTGGCTTCCAATATGCAAAAGCCTGATGGCTGCGTGGTCATAGAGCCGCATGAACTGCCGCAGAAATTGTATGGGCTGAAATTACGCGATTTAAACGGTATCGGCAAGCAAATGGAAGCGCGGCTGAATCGCTATAGAATCACCACGGTTGAGCAGTTATACGCGGCAAATCGCCAACAGTTGCAAACGGCATGGGGTAGTATTGAAGGTGAGCGTATGTATGACAAGTTGCGCGGTTTGGAACCCCATTATGTGAAAAATGCGCGCAGCAGTTTGGGGCATTCGCACGTGTTGCCGCCTGAGCAACGTAATGAGGTTGGTGCAAAAGCCGTGCTGCACCGACTGCTGCAGAAAGCCTGCATGCGCATGCGCAGCTACGATTTACTCGCATCAAGAATCAGTGTGAAAATCAAGTTCAGGAATATGCCAAGCTGGAATATGGAAAGTGCGATTTCACCTACGGATAATACCTTGCGTTTAATTGAGGCACTGGAAGCTTTTTTACAGCATTATCCAAAAACCACTCAGGAGCCTTACGCGGTAGGCGTGTCTTTTTCTGGCCTGGTGACAGCTGACGAAGTGGCGCGCGATTTGTTTCAAGTAGAGCCGCTTGAGAATGAGAAAAAGCTGAATAAGGCGATTGATACGCTTAATCTGAAGTTTGGCAAAAACACCGTTTATTTTGGCGGCGCACACGAGGCATTAAAAGATGCGCCGATGCGGATTGCGTTTAATCACATCCCTGACTTGGTTGTAGAAGGCGATGAGGGCGGTGATGACTAGCCTGGAAGTGTATAGGCTGGCTTAAAAGGCTAAAAGGCTCAGTTAATGCATTGCCTTTGCGCAGGCCGCCGCCTGCAATGCCGCTGTTCTGCTGACTGGCGCTGTACTTGACTCCGAGTTTTCTTCATTGCTGGAGACGGGTTTAGTCGCCTCGGTTTTGATGGTGCAGTCTATGCATTTGCCTTTGGCTTCATCGTAACCTTTAATCGCTTCCAGGCCTTTTACGTTGGTCATAATCGTTTCATCCAGAACAGCCTCTCCCATGCTTGCACCTGTAATGTCGGCGCCAGTCAGGTCGGCTTTGCTTAGATCAGCGCGGAATAAATCGGTGTTGCGCAAGTTGGCGTTTCTTAAATCGGCAAATTTCAGGTTGGCGCGATTGATGTCCGCACCTTCAAAATTAGTGTTGGCAAATTTGCCGCCAACGGCATCAAAACGCATAGCCCCCATCGGCTGGTTGCCGATATCCAAACCAAAGCGGCCATGCTTGATAGTGGCATTGCTCATATCCACATTGCCTAAGGTGCCTATCATGCGGGCATTGGTGAGGTTGGCGCCAGCGAAGTTGGTCTTATCAAAAATCGCCTGAAAAATCGTCGCATCAGTCAGGTTGGCGCCGCTCAGGTCAGCGTTTTCAAGCCGGGCCAGATTCAAATAGCTTTTCTGCATATTGGCGCCGCTTAAATTCGCCCCCATCAAATACGCCCCGAAAAAGCTGGTATTGGTCATGTTGCAGTGACGCAGATCCAGCTTGTTAAATGTGAGGTAGCCAAGATCCTTGTTAGATAAATCGCAGTTTTTACTGTTGATCTGGCTTAATGCCTGTTCCTGCGTGAGTTTTGCACGTTCGGCCTCGGCATTTTTTGCATAAAAAGCTGTGGCTTTGCTAATGGTAGTGTCTGGGTCCATCAAAAATGAATCACGGGCAGCCTGGCTGCTAAAGCAGTAAGTTTTTCCTTTGTATAACTCGTTGATATCACATTTTGTTTTAGTTAACACGCCGGTTGATAGCCCCGTGGTGCAATGGTCGCCCAATTCACCTGCAAATGCGTAACCGGCAAAGGTTAGGCTGGCCAGCAGAATTAAGCTATTTATTCTATTCATGATAGTTCTCCTTTCGGCTGCCATATGGCTGTAAGCCTTGGTTAACCTGCGGCATTCATAACAGTAATCACTCATAATATGATGTTTATAAGCGGATTAAGTTTCTTTCCTGAAAATAATAAATTACAAATCATTAACAAATTTGATGTATTCCAAATCCAAACTGGCCTCGTTGAATGATCATCTGCATTATTAATTATAGAGATTGATAAATGCCGAAATTGAACATTCAAATTCAATGAGCAGTAGCAATATGAGCTGAAATAAGTGGCTTAATAAAAACAAGTAATAAAGGAGAAGTTAAATGCGTAATTTCAAGTTGAACGTTGTAAATAGCTTACGGGTAACCATGCTCGCTCCTGCCTTAGTGGCGGCCGCGTTTGCAACGCCAGCGATGGCAGATGATCAATATACGGATACTGCCCGGGTACTTTCAGTAACCCCGCAAACGGAACGTGTGAATATGCCACGTCAGGAATGCCGTACCGAATATCAGCAGCAAAGTTATAGTGACGGCAGTGATCACTCAATTGCCGGTGCCGTTATCGGCGGTATTGCCGGCGGTTTGCTTGGTAATACTGTCGGTCGTGGCAATGGCCGTATTGCTGCGGCAGCGGTAGGTGCCGGTGTTGGTGCGATTGCCGGCGACCGTATTGGCAGTAGAAATAATACCGTAAACACACGTACTGTGCCGGTGCAAAGCTGCTACCAGGTGGATAACTGGCAGACAGTCAATTCCGGTTATTTAGTGACTTATGAATATAACGGTAGAACTTACAATACCGTTACCGCTACACCCCCCGGTAAATATATTGATGTGGATGTGGCTGTAGCGCCAAATAGCCGCGTTGTGTCACAAATCAGCTACGTTGAGCCGGACCGTTATGACGATTCCAACTGGAATAATGGACGTGGCTATGGTGCGCGCGGCTACGGCAAACATCGCGATTGGAATGACAGGGAACAACGCGGTGAACGTCGTTATTTCTAAAATTAAAGTTATATCCTTAAGTCATTAAAATACTTTTTAAGGCGATAGCAAACCTGGCAGTCATGAAAATGCTGCCAGGTTTTTTTATTGCTTTTTGTTTAGATTTATCCCGCGCTTAGCTGCTCTTACAAGTAAAATTGACGCTACTAATTATTTTATAAATTCAACTTGTGAAACTTACTGTAGATTGTGTATTAACCAATCAGTTATCAGCGCTGCCGCAGAATAGCGCTTTGGCTCGGCTGTTGTCCAAAGCGCATGTCATGCAACTGGATTTTCCCTTGGAAGCATTAGTCTGCGAACAGCATGGCTTACAGCCGGTGCCGGATTATGCAATTGCGCCAATCGCTGCTAACGCCGATGGGCTGGACGTCGGTGATGCTTATTGGCTGCGGGCTGATCCGGTGCATCTGGTTTTGCAGCGTGACAGCTTTAGTTTAAGCGAGCCGGTGCCACTGCAAGTAAAACACGATCAGGCGAAATTAATAGTTGATAGCTTGAATCAGCATTTCAGCCAGGATGGCTTGGTCTTTTTTACTGGTAATTCCGGTGCGTGGTATCTGCGCTTGAATCAACCGCCGCAAATCCAAACCGTCTTGCCAAGCGTGGCTGTTGGCAGAAATATCTACCAGTTTATGCCGCAAGGTGCGGCGGCAGCGGTCTGGGTTTCTTACCTGAATGAAGTGCAGATGCTGCTACATGATCACCCGGTAAATATGGCGCGCGAGTCAGCCGGCGAAGCTGCCATCAATAGCATCTGGCTTTCCGGCGGCGGATTTATGCCATCGGCTTCGTCATCTGTACAGCATGATATTGATTTGATTGTGGCGAACAGCCCTTTTTATCAAGGGCTGGCAACATGGTCCGGCGTGTCATATCAGGTAGCAGCTCAGTCTTTGGCGGATATTCTGCAGCGGGTAGAATCGCAGCAGCATATGCGCCTGCAATTGTCTGCACAACAACTTTTGGATGACACTTGCTTTCATGTATTATGGAACGCACTAAAAGCCGGAAGTATTCAACAGTTAACAGTGAATCTTGGCTGTTACGAAAAAACACTGGTTGCCTCTATCAGGCCGATAGATACCTACAAATTCTGGCGAAGAAACAAGCCAATCAATACCTATTTAATTTAACATGACATCAATCAAACAGCGTCCAGTATCACAAGAAGCAGCGCAGCAGTTGCAGGCAGCCGGCTTGTCACCTCTCATGTCGCGCTTGTTTGCTGCGCGCGGTGTGGCAGACGTTGCCCAGATTGCCGTTAATTTAAGTAATCTGCTGCCCCCACACAGTCTGACCAATAATCAGGCGATGGCCAGACTGCTGGCAGATGCGATTCAGGCAAATAAAAAACTATTGGTGATCGGCGATTACGATGCCGATGGTGCTACCGCTACTGCGGTGGCGGTTAAAGGGTTGCGGGCCTTTGGTGCCGATGTCAATTTTTTGGTGCCCAACCGTTTTGAGTACGGCTATGGATTAACGCCGGAAATTGTTGCGCTGGCGGCGCTGCAAAAGCCGGATGTCATTGTTACCGTAGATAACGGTATCGCGAGTGTTGACGGAGTTGCCGCTGCCAACGCGCTTGGCATACAGGTGCTGATTACGGACCATCACTTGCCGGGTCTGGAAACACCGCAGGCTGCCTGCATCATCAACCCAAACCAGCATGGGTGCACCTTTGTCAGCAAGCATCTGGCAGGGGTCGGCGTGATGTTTTATGGCCTGCTTGGGTTGCGTGCCGAACTGCGTGAACGCGGTATTTATGCGGAAAAACCGGAACCAAACTTAACCGAGCTGCTGGATTTAGTCGCGCTTGGCACAGTGGCAGACCTGGTTAAGCTTGATGAGAATAATCGTATCCTGGTTGAGCAGGGTTTGCGCAGAATTCGTGCGGGTGCCTGTAGTTATGGCATTACTGCATTGTTGAAAATTGCCGGGCGCGAACCCGCCAAGGCTACCGCGCAGGATTTAGGCTTTTATGTTGGTCCTCGCCTGAACGCGGCTGGTCGCCTGGATGACATGACTTTAGGCATTCAATGTTTGTTGGCCAAGACTGAGTCGGAAGCGACGCAAATGGCGCAGCAGCTGCATCATTTAAACCTTCAGCGACGCAGTATCGAAGCGGATATGCAGGATAGCGCCAATATCTCGCTGGATGATGCGCAAATAGAACAGCAATATTCAATCAGTATGTATCAGCCCGATTGGCACCAGGGGGTGATTGGTATTCTGGCATCACGTGTTAAAGAGCGGCATCACCGCCCGGTGATTGCGTTTGCTGATGCCCAAGAAACTATTAACGGGCAGGGCTTGATTAAAGGCTCCGGGCGCTCAATATCAGGCCTGCATCTGCGCGATGCGCTGGATTTGTTGAGCAAGCATCAGCCAGAGCTCATAATCAAGTTTGGCGGTCATGCGATGGCTGCCGGCTTAACGATTAGAGGCGATGACTTTGAATTGTTCAAGCATGGTTTCGAGGCTGTGGTCAGAAGTTTGATTACTGAAGCTGATCTGGAGTCTGTGCTGGAAGTGGATGGCAGTTTGGGGGCTGGCGATATGACGTTCCAGACCGCACAGATTCTAGAGAATCAGGTGTGGGGGCAGGGCTTTGCACCACCTTTATTTTACGACGAGTTTGAAGTGCTTAACCAGCGCGTGCTTGGTGAAAAACATCTAAAGCTGACGCTGAAACCTGTGTCAGTAGCGTCGCCGCCAGTACGGTCGGGAATGGATTCGATAGACGCGATTTATTTTAATCAGACTGATTTGTTAAGCGACCGTATTCAAGCGGCCTATCAGCTTCAAACCAATAGTTATAATGGTGCACAAAAAGTACAATTGAATTTGCGGTTTGTCACTGTGTAGTCATCAACTGCAATATTGGGGGTATATATGAATGCCAAGAAAATTAATCCTCATTTGTTAGTGCAAAGCATGTTTCAACCTGCTTTGCCGCCACGCGATAAAGATGCGCACAAAGGGTCGTGTGGCAGTGTTGCTATTATTGGCGGTGATGAAGGCATGATCGGGGCGGTGCTGATGGCGGCGAGGGCGGCACTGTTCAGTGGCGCGGGTCGAGTGTATGCGGCAATGTTAAGCAAAGCTGCTCCGGTCGTAGATATTTGCCATCCGGAAATCATGATGCGCTCACCTTCAGCCCTGACACAACTAAAGCAGCTTGATTGTGTTGCAATCGGGCCGGGGTTGGGGCAATCGATAGCTGCAATTGAGCTGCTCATTTTCTGGCTCACACAGCCAATCGGGCAAGAAATGCCTATGCTGCTGGACGCGGATGCGCTTAACCTGATTGCGATACATCCACATTTAGCCATGTTGGTTAAAAATCGTCAGGCAGAAACCGTGATTACGCCACACGTTGGCGAGGCGGCCCGCTTGTTGGCAACCAGTGCCGAATTTATCCAGAACAACCGCATTGACGCTGCGCTGCAATTGGCCAAAACGCTCAATGTTACTTGCGTGTTAAAAGGGGCGGGCAGTATTTGTGCGCATCATGATGGTAGTTGTTTTGTTAATACTAGCGGTAACCCCGCACTTGCTACCGCAGGCACCGGTGATGTGCTCACCGGGTTAATTGCCAGTCTGATTGCCCAAGGGCTGGCGGCGCTTGATGCAGCAAAGCTTGGCGTTTATGCGCATGGTGCAGCTGCTGATAACCTTGTGGCAAAAGGTATTGGTCCTATTGGAATGACTGCTTCCGAGTTGGTGCAGGAAGTGCGTAACGTGATTAATCAATTCAATAAAATCAGTTAGTGCCCCGAGTATTGCAGGAACTTACTTTAGCTGCCAGCGTAGCCATGTGAACAATATATTGCCATTGCCATTGCCACCAAAAATGTAGACTGACTGCAAAGATAATTGCTTATACTCAACTGATGCAAGCGGCGCGGCTATTGGTATAGGCAAGTAGTCCATGTCCTTTCGCATCGTGAAGCCAACCGTGTAGCCGGCCCCAAGGCGAAAGTTTTCATTAGGCCGCCACATTTTTTGAAACCCGTATCCAGCAACAGGTTCCATGTCTTTGTGGGAATCTGAAAATGCCATGGCATAAATGCCGTGCCAGTCACCTTCATTATCATACCGATACTTCCCTATACCCAAACCCCATGGGTGTTCGTTGTATTGGCTAATTTTTTCTGAACTATAGTTATTGCGGTTATGCCAGGTGCTGATTGGTACGTATAGTTCGTAGTCCTTGGCATCCCATGTTTGGGATAAGGTATCTTTTATGTAAGACCATGTACTCTCGCTAGCCGGTTCCTCAGCAAAAGCGGTAGTTGGTAGTAGGAGTGCAATCAGTGTGATTGCTGAGTATTTTTGTTTCATAGTAGAATTTTATTACGTTTGATCATGATAGCGTTAATGTGTGAGTGTTTTTTTTGGTTTTTATCAAAACTACATTTAGCAATTGTATTGCAAAGTTGAATCTGGCCTGCCAAACAAATTAGGAACTTAAGTTACAATAACGAAACAATTAAATTTGGCGAAAAACTGGAGCTTGCTGCTGACTAACGACAGCGCTCAAAAGTTTAACTGAAATTATAACTTCAAAACTTTAAAAACTAGGGATAGCATGCGTCGAAAATTAGTGGTTGCCAATTGGAAGATGCATGGTAACTTAGCCTCGAATCAACAGCTATTGCAAGCTTATATTGAAAAGTTAAGCTTATTTGAAAATATAGATGTTGTTGTTTGTGTACCATATCCATACCTCGCGCAGGCCCGGGAAATATTGCAAAATACGTCCATAGCATGGGGTGCGCAGAATTTAAGCAAAGACCCGGTGGGTGCCTTTACCGGCGAGGTAAGCGCCGGCATGTTAAAAGACTTTGGCGCAACTCACGTGATTATTGGCCACTCTGAACGCGCAACGGCTTATTGTGAATCTGATGAAAATATCGCCACTAAATTTATGCAGGCCAAATCACATGGGCTCACCCCCATCCTATGCGTGGGGGAAACGTTGATTGAGCGTGAGGCCGGGGTGATGGAAATGGTTGTAGCCAAGCAAATTGATACTATCATCGGCATGTATGGCGCATCCTTGTTTGCCAATGCAGTGGTTTCGTATGAGCCTATATGGGCGATTGGCACCGGGTTGGCTGCAACTCCGGACCAAGCGCAGAGTATGCATGAGTTTATTCGTGGAAGAATAGCAGCCTATGATCAAGAGGCTGCAAATAGCTTGAAAATCCTCTATGGGGGGAGCGTAAACCCTCAAAATGCGGTACAATTATTCGTTATGCAGGATATTGATGGCGGTTTGATTGGCAGATGCTCATTAAACGCGCAAGAATTCGAAGGAATATGCCGCGCAGCGAACTAAGTTAATTGTGTTTTGTGTCTAAAACTTAAGATTCAAAAATACTTAAATAGGTGATGTGCGGTGTTTGGGTGCAAAAGGTAAAAAATGGAAAAATTGGTATTGGTAATTCATGTGTTGGCTGCCATTGGCGTGATAGGCCTGGTGCTTTTACAGCACGGCAAAGGTGCAGACATGGGCGCTTCATTTGGTAGCGGCGCTTCCGGCAGTCTGTTCGGGGTTTCTGGATCTTCTAATTTTATGAGTCGTGCCACGGCTGGTTTTGTTGCGGTGTTTTTTGCAACAAGCTTAACGCTGGCATATATGGCAAGTAATAAGGCCGGTGGTGGCAGCGTGGTGAAAGCACATGCAGCACAGGTAGATAAAGCGAAGGCTGTGCCAGCTGCAAACGCTGACGCGAATAAACCTGCAGCGCCAGCGACAGAGGTTGTTCCTAAATAATAATAGTGTTTGAGCGTTCGCTCGAATAATGCCGTCGTGGTGGAATTGGTAGACACGCTATCTTGAGGGGGTAGTGACGAAAGTCGTGAGAGTTCGAGTCTCTCCGTCGGCACCAGTAATTAGTTTTTGGTAGTTCAATATCGTTCTAATAAGCGCTAAATATTCAATAAAATCAGTAAATTAGCGTTTTATTCAGCCCCTGGTAGTTCTTTCTGGTATGTATACATCCTATTGAAATACGTATATAAAAACGTATACAATCAAAGCATCTTAAATTTGTATACATTTTTATGGCCAGCAATCTGCTTGATGATTTAACTATTCGTGCGCAAAAGCCCAAATTAAAAGGCTATACATTACGTGACGGCAATGGTCTCTTTCTCCTGGTTCACCCGAATGGCAGCAAATACTTTCAATTGCGGACTACGCTACATGGGAAATCGAAACTTGTTCGTCTTGGCGTTTATCCGAATCTTTCTCTTTCAGAAGCTCGTGTAAAAGCTATAGAAGCGATTAAACTTATCGAAACTGGCCTAGACCCTACCGTTGAAAAGAAAATCGCTCAAGCGAAGGCAAAAGAGAGTGCAGAGGCTACTTTTAAATCAGTTGCCACGACATGGCTGGAAATCAAACAAAAGACCTTGGCCAAAAGTACGCACCTGAAAATTCAGCAATCATTCAATGCTAATGTATACAGGCGAATAGGCAATTACCCAATCGGTAAAATCGACAACCTCATGGTTCGTGAGGTATTGCTAATCATGCAAAAACGTGGCGCGTTAGAGTTTATGGAAAAAACACGCGGCTGGATTAAGCAGGTTTTTGACTTTGCGCTCGCGGACAGACTTATCAACGAAAACCCGATTCCGCTGACTGATCTAAGGCTAAAAAAACACGTTGGTGAGAAATTCCCCCGCTTAAAGTCACCCGCTGACGCTGGTAAGTTATTGCGAAACTTGACCGATTATGCGGGGAGCTTTGAAGTTTCTACGTGTGTTTACCTAATGATGCACCTGGCACAAAGACCAAGCGAGTTAAGGTGTGCAAAGTGGACTGAGTTTGATTTAGAAAATGCAGTTTGGACAATTCCGCTAGAAAAATCAAAAACACGCAAGCACATGGTTAACCCTCATACCGTCATGCTATCAAAGCAGGTCGTAGCAGCGTTAAAAGAGCTTAAAGCATACTCAGGCCATACTGAGTATCTGTTTGCGGCCAGATTAGTTAATAACCCTGTTTCTGAGGCTACGGTCCGTAAGGCCTTTAGATTGATTTTTACTGACTATCACATAGTGCCGCATGGCTGCAGGCATTTCTTTAACACTCAAGCAAATGAAAGTGGTTTGTTCAGGAAAGACGTCATAGAAGCGTTTTTATCTCATGGCGATGAAGACCAAATAAGGGCGATTTATAATGAGGCTACTTACGATAATGAGCGTCAAGAATTAGCGCAATGGTGGAGTAATCAACTGGATTTAATGAGGGATGGAGCAAAGGTTTTACCTTTTCAAGCAGCTAACTAGCAAAATATAACCCTCGTTTTTAGGCTTTATTGTTCATCACTTAATCGGATTTATAGGTGCAGAATGGAGCCACTTAGTTCTAGGGAGGGCAAAATGGAAAAAAGCAGGTTAATGAAGTTGGATGAAGTTTTGAGTGAAACACGCATGGGTAAGACAAAGCTTTATCGGTTGATCCAGCAGGGGCGTTTCCCTGCTCAACTGCAGCATGGCGACGGCAGTGTGGTTTGGGCAAGGCAAAGTGTAGAAGGGTGGATTGATAATTTGATTGGAGAAAGTAAATGAGCTTGAATGAGTTGTTAGGTGATGAAGTGGTGCAAGGAGTAATTGAAGAAAAACTGGCCACCGGTCAAAAGTTTGAATTAATTAGTTTGGAAACTGGCGAAAAAGTGACTTCTGACGAATTGAAGCAAAATATAACATAGCAAAACGGCGTTTATATTTTACTAGTAACATATTGATTTTATTGTATTTAGTGGCGTAAAATGCTTGACATTGCCATTTGCGTTATATGACAATATGGGTGTAGTTTAGTAACCGTGTGAGCTTCTGTACACGTTAAAAGTTCAGCATTTCAAGTTGTATCCCCGTTTAGGCGGGCTTAAAGTAATTAAAAGGGCGGCTGAACTTCCAGGCCGCAAACCCAAAACCACGCCCCATGGGGCGTGGTTTTATCAAATGCCATCCGGCTGATCTGCGCTTTTTAAGCCAAGCGCGGATTTTTCACATTTTTGTTGATCAAAAGCCACAGATTTTTTGTGGGGGGATTGCACAGCCCAAGCCTGTGCTGGCTTTTTCTCGTTTGGAGAAGAAGATGAGTTCCATTGTTAAATTTGAGCGAACTGAAGATCCGTTTGAGCATATCGACAGGGCCGTTTTACAGGATGAAAACTTGAGTATTGAGGCACTTGGTAGTTTGTGCAGGTTGTTAAGTTTACCTGGCAATTGGGAATGGCGATGTTGGCACCTTGAAAAAGAAGTCTTGAAAATTGGGAGAGATAAAAGAAGAAGAATTTTTAAGGAGTTTGAAAATGCAGGGTACCTTAAGAAAGAGCTGAAGCCAAATGGTAAAAATGGGGGGTGGGAACATATATATTATCTTTTCAGAACACCTCGGAAAACAGATCAAACAACCGTCGACGTAAAACCCGTCGACGGTTTTCCCGGCGACGGTGAAGGCGTCTATAATACAAATAATACAGAGCTAGAAAATACATATTCAGAGAATACACAACTACAACCAGCTGAATCAGATATTGCAGCAAAGCCTGGTTCGCAGGATTTTGTAGGTAGTAGTGGTAAATTGATTTTTGATAAATCTATTCATAAAGACTTGCTGCCATCAATAATTAAGCATTTAGCCAAGGTTCCATTTATTGTTGCACAGCAAATGGTTGATGTGCTGTCTGAAAATGTAACCAAAAATAATATTAAAAAAAATGAGATTTCATTTCTTATCTCCCTTGTTAAGGCGTATGAGAGTGGCTCATTTGATCCAGCCACAGGTTTTACTGTTGCCAGAAAAAGGGAAAGAATCAGAGCTGAAATGGAAGAAAGAAGATTGAAAAGTGAGCGAAAAATTACCCCTCGGAATTTTGCCGCCTATGATAAGCACAAAAATTACAGAAAAAAAGCGGGGATTTAGAAACTGGGGCGCAAGTCGCAGCTTTTGTAAAATTCATATTTTGATTCATAATTGCTAAGTACTATTAGCGGATACCTGAATTTGTTCAACAATGGAAAAAATATTATTATGAATGATTTAACGAAAATTCAAGAATGGAAATCCCGAGCTAATGCTGAATATCAAAAAGTGATTTCTTCAATAATTTCTCTATCTACTGCGGTTCTTGTGCTACCAACATTATTCCTGAAAGATTTTGTTGGAATTAATAAGAGTGTGCGTTTGTTAGATGAGTTGTCTTGTAGTGTTTATGTAGCCTGGGGATTGCTATCAATATCCATTTTTTGTTGCATAGTTTATTACTACGCTTCCGCTAAATGGCTCAAACAAGCTTATGGAGGTACAGTAAAATGGTCTGAAAGTACTATTGAATCATGGCTTGATATAACATTTTGGGGAGCAAGTGTTAGCTTTATATCAGGAGTGGTATTTTTAATTATTTTTATAGTTAGTTATGTGCCTAGATAAGCAGTTAAAAAATTCAGTTGATATGTTGACTGAATGTCTAAGTCCGAAAAAACTTTGATAGTATTTGATAGAAATATGACTCACCTGAGTCGCCATCCCCGTTCAGTCCTGTAAATGGTCTGATATGCTGAATTTTGTTAACAGTGTCATTGCTATCCAAGAATAATTTTGGATCTTGTTGAAGTGTTAGTGAGACCGCAATAATATCGTCAAAATTGAATGTAATTTCATTTCCTTGTTTATTCTTTATTCCGAGAGAAAATTGTCCTCCGATATAACGTTGATACCATTTTTTCCAACCACTGCCATTTTCAATTCTTGTAACAATACCAGATTGAACAATTCCTTTATTGATAGTCTCATTTGATTTTAAAAGTAATACTGATATGGGTTTTTTTAAATGTAAGGAAAGATAAAGTAAGGTTCTAATTCTTTCGGACAAAATTGCATTTCTAGTAAATTCGTCTTTTGTTGAGTTAAGCATTCCTACTATCAGATAACATGAAATTAAACCAAAAAATAAAAGCTCAAAAAAAGTAAATTTAACATCCATATAAATCTAGCCTTAAAAATGTTTATTTAAAACATGTTAATTAAACGTACGTTTAATTGTATTCGCAAATTACGTCGTAAAACATACATAGAAATTAATTTTACGTATTGGTTTGCGGTGTTAATTGCGATACTTCGCACGCTTTTTAAGCGTGCTGCGCCTAACCATTGCGCACCAAAATCCGCTTTCCTCCTGGACGTCGGGCGAATTTTTAAGCCACTAGGGTGGCTTAGCGATGGTTCGTTGCGGGCCACACCGTCATCGCGCCTGCGGCGCTTGACCACCCCTTAAAACCGATGTGCCAGAAAAGATTGGCACACCCGATAATACTGGGCTCGCTGGACGCTCGTCTGTCTTAAGGGGTGGTCAAGCGCCGCATAAAGCAAATGCGCGGCGTTGACGGTGTGGCGGGGCAAGCCCCCCACTAACTCACCGCCCTCTGGGGAGGGCTAAATCCGCTGGGACGGATTTTGAGTAAGTGGCTCCCCCCCGCACCTGAGCGCCATTGCTGGGACAATGTCACTCAGCTGGGCTGCGTCCTGAATAGACGCGCCCCATTTTTTTACTCATAAAAAAATGGCTCCTATGGTTGTGCTTGGTACCATTCCAAGATAACAGGGTACATCGCATAAAGTGTTACTTTGAAGTTACTTTTGCTCAAAGGGGTGGCTATCTGATTTATATTCGATAGCAAAATGGCCTTTATATCTCATCACTTGACTCCTTTTTTTCGTGAACAATAACCGTAATTCAACTCGAAAACCTACGGTTATGGAACTCTTAATTTTTGCTGGAAATTCTTTATTAAAATTACAACCTTACGCCAAAACGCTAGCGCCGTTATTGGCTGGTGTTGCGCTATTTCATGCCGCGCAAACCGGAAAAACAACTGGCCTTTGGCTACGCCTCGGCCTACTGAATCTGTTCATCTGCCTGGGCAGTTGGGCGGCTTTCAATTACATTGTTCAGCCTAGCTTCGCCGGCCAAGTGGCACCTTTTCCAGCATTTGACTTGGTAATTTCCTCATTATTTTTTTCTGCAGGCCTGGCGGCCTATTTAATATGGCTGCGCGAAGGCCAGCCCTGGCTGGACGCCCGAGCTGAGAAGCTTACAAAGCGCTCCAGTCTCGAGCGCAACAGAAAAACAGATATCAGGGAAATCAACAAATTCATTCCAGAAGCTGGTCATGAATATGACCCAACTTCATTTTTTAATCTAAAAAATGGGATTTTTATAGGTCTGGATGAAGAAGAAAAGGCGGTTTACGTTTCTATTACAGACTTTGACGAATCACACATTTTATTGTCTGGCCGTAGCCGGATTGGTAAAGGCGTTTCTGCGCAAGGCATCATAAGTCAGACAATTGCCAAAGGGGATTTCAATGTAATCCTGGATCCAAAATCAGACAATTTCATGCCGCATGTCTTTTTCGCAGCATGTGAAAAATATGGAAAACCATATTTTTATTTTAATTTAAATTCCAGCTTTGGCTTCCAAATTAACCCTTTTCTGGGTGCGAATGAGGAAATGCTCGAAAACATGCTGACCAGTGGTTTTGGCCTAGATGAAAAGGGAGACATTGCTGACCATTACCGTCTAAAAGACCGTGATGCTGCACGCGAGTGTGCGAGATGGTTGTTCGAAAATAAAGGTGCAACGTTGGCAGCCGCATTCAATGCGTTAGGTGCGGGATGGGTTGATAAAGCAGCTGGCTTTCATTCACACGTCCGCGAAATGGCAAGCTTGAGATCAATCAATGCCAGAGATGGCGTAGATATTGATGCCCTCGTGCGCGAAGGCGGCTGCGTCTATGTCGTTGGCGATATGTCTAATACGCGAATTCTGCGGGCGCAGCGCATCATTCTTTTGCGATTGATGTCGATCGCTAAAAACAGAACAGTTGATGCTGAAACCAAAAAAATTACGGTTTTTGCGGATGAGTTCAAATGTCACATTTCTAAACCTTTTATGACTTCCCTTGGCGCAGCTGCAGGCTGGGGTATGCATTGCATCTTGGCCTTTCAGTCTTTTAGCGACTTGGAAGATATGCCGAAAGACCTGGATAAAAACGCAGTAAAAGGTGCTGTGATTGAAAACACGGCAATCAGCATAAGTTACGGCATCAAGGATCCAGAAACGGCCGATTACATTAGTGACATGACCGGAAAAATTCTAGTGGACGACGAAACCAGGTATGTCGAGCGAAATGCTGCCATGGCAGAAGTAGTTCAGAACACTAGGTCTATCCGCCAAACTGAGCGAAACCTTTACGACCGCAACAGCATCATGAGCCTTAAAAAAGGTACTGCGATTTTATCTATCGCAGGTCAACTGTCGCGGGCAGTCCACATTTCCAAAATTAAAGTAACCAAAACACCAGTCGCCGTAGCAGTCAACGAAACTGCAGGCGACGAAATCATCAAAGCAGCGGAGCTAATCTAAATGACAAACACTCAATTTTTAATACAGGACAAAGGCGAACAAAAATTAAGAATCGTCCAGAAACGTGAGTTGATCCTCAACTGGCTGAGAAGCGAAAGCTTCTCAAGCTGTGAAATTCTTTCACAACTGATTGGCCTTAAAGGCCAAGGTGCGCATAACACGCTAAAGGCGATGATTCGCGACGGCCTGTTACGGTCTGAGAATCTTCCAACAGGCGCAAAGATGCAGGTCATCTACGGCCTTACACCGCATGCCGCGGTGTTGGCCAGTGATTTCGAGAATGATCAAATCATTAATTATTTTGAGCCAGGCCGTGTTTCAGCATGGACGCTTCAACACTCATTGGCCTTGCAGAAACTGCGACTGCAGCTGGAGGCTGCAGGCTGGACAGAATGGAAAACTGACAGAGAGTGCAGGCGCGAAGGGCAAGAGCAAGGCTGGCTGAAAGTGCCAGACGCGGTTGCTACTAATCCACAGGGCGAGCGCGTCGCCCTGGAATGTGAACGCTCCTATAAATCACTCAAGCGATTCCCGCCAATCATGGCCAATTACCTGCAGATGATGAAGCAAAACAAAATAGTGAAAGTGCATTACTACTGCACTGGCCAATGCGATTCACAAAAAATGCAGCAGATTTTTAAAAGCGTAAAGCAGGTAAATATCAAAGGGCAGAACGTTGTCCTTCAACCAGAGCACCACCAGAAGTTCCACTTTTTTAATTTTAACAAGGAGTAAAGCAATGACTATTGAAAACCAGGATTTTGAACAACATGATGAAGTCACTCAGCAGGCTGAGACACTTCATCCAACCACCGAAACCGATGAAAATCACATCCCGGAAAGCGCAGGAAGTGATTTTCATGAGCCGGCTGAGGTTGACGCCTCAACCGTTAAAAAAGACAAGCGTGAGGCGCAGGACAACAGTGGCAGCATGTTTAAAAACGACAGAAAGAGCAAGGAAGCTCACCCTGATATCACGGGCAGCGCAATGGTTGGCGGCGCTGAATACTACGTGAGCGGATGGCGCAAAACAGGGAATAAGGGTGACTTTTATTCTTTGTCTTTCCGGTCTAAAGATATCCCTGCAGCTGCAAGTGATTTGATTTAAAACCTTGGAGGGGCTTTGCCACCCCTCCAAACCACCCTGCAAGAGAAAAAGCTATTGAATTCGCTGCGCTCATACTGTTTTTGGGTCGCTGTAACTACAAACGTATTTGCCAGTAAAGCCCTCGAAATGAACGGTTCCCCCTACCTCACAAAAAACAAAATCGTGAGGCAGGAACCCCCATTAAATTCGACCCCTGCGGGGCAGGAGGCTTGACAGACAAATTCGTTTCCAGCGGTCGGCAGCTATGCCGAGTGGCGACACCCAAACGCTAACGCGTTTTGTGACACCACTCAACATAACTTGAACGCGAAAAGACAAGGAGAATTGAAATGGACATTGACGGAAATGTGGTTATGAGCAAAAAGAGTATTGCTGATCTCATAATCCAGCAAGATAAACTCACCCAGAAAATTAACCGGTGGTACGAAAAACAGCAGCGCAGGCGTGAACGCGCTGCGAGGTTTCACAGATTTTTTGATTCAATCTGGAACAAGTTTTTTTGGTTTCTTAAGTAAAGGATAAATTATGAAAATGAAATTATTAACATTAAGTTTGATGATGGCTATCTCCAGCCAGTCAGTTGCTGCAGGCAAGATCGTTTTTGATCCAAGTAATTTTGGCAAAAATACCGTAACCGCTAAACAGCAAGTCATTCAGACAGCCCACCAGGCGAATATTCTTGCAGAAGAGGTAAAGCAATACCAAACAATGCTGCAAAACCTGAAACAGCTGGATCCTTCAATTATTAATAAGGGCGTCACCAGAGGGCTTTTGCCCCCAGGTCAATACAAGACGACAACAGAGGCAATTTCTGCAGCTGATGGCGTTTATAGAAGCTATAAAGCTGCAGGCGCCACAATGGATGGCTTGCTTCATGTCTACAAAGAATTCGACGATGTAAACAATGAGTTGATGCGTGTAAGCAATCAATCGAAAGTTCCGGTTGAAAAGGTGTTGCAGTACGAGGCGAATCAGGCGGCTGCAGGCAAGGCACTGGCCAACAGTGAACTTCAGAGGCTCAATGATTTGAATGGCGATCTCAAGTATCACCAGACGCGAGCTGACGCCCTGGCTAAAGAGATTCCATCGGCAAGCGGTGCATTGCATATGCTGCAATTGGTGGGAACGCAAAACCATCTGATGAGCGATCAGTTAAGCCAGCTCATCCAGACATCATCCAGCAATGCACAGGCAGCACAGAATGAGGCATATCTGAGAGCAGCAGAACGCGAGAAATCAGCCAAAATCGCCAAAAAAGCTGAAGAACGTAATGCCAAAATTTATCAGAAATCAGATAAAAAATGAGCGGCTTCCTGGAGATATTTCAAAAAGCTGGCGCCATTGTCGATGGTGCCGTTGCTTCATATAACGTGCATGTACTGACTGACGTTGGCATGAACCTGTTCTGGGCGATGGCTGCATTCGTGGTGAGCTGGCGCGGTATTAAGCTGGCTATGGCCAGTGGTGAAGCCAGAGGCCTGAGTCCGCTTATGAATCAATTTCTAAGCACTATTTTTGGTGTGACGATAGTCTTTTTTCTACTAGGAGCAGGTTTTGATATGGTCTTCGTCCAGGGTATCGATGGATCATTGAAGAAAGTTGCTGAAATATTACTGCCTGGCGGGATGGGAGGAGGTTTGATCAATACATCCATTGAGAGTATGTATCAGGGTCTAAATGCCGTTTCCAAGATGATGAGTGATCTTTTTAAAGATACGACAGTGCTGGATACGCTGACAGTCTTTTTTAAGAATTTACCTACTATTCTGGTACTGGCCTTTGTAGAGTTTCTGATAATCGTTGGGATTGTTGCCTACTTTTCACTTGTTAGCATGAGCTTTATCCTAGTTAAAGTAGCACTTGTCATTGCACCTATTTTTATCCCATGGTTATTATTGCCGGCAACATCCTTCGTTTTTATGGGCTGGCTGAGATTCCTGATAAGCGCTTCACTTTACCAGGTCATAGGTGCCGCCATTATTTTCTTCAGTCAAAGTTTGCTTACCAATACGGCCAAGCTTATTGCGGAGACTGGCGGTACTTTCCCGGAAAGTCTATTTGCAGCAATTGCTATGGCTGCGCTGCAGGTGACAATACTGGCATTGATAGTGAAGGTGCCACAGATCGCTAAACAGCTGTCCATGGGTCAAAAGCTGGATGTATTTGAATCGTTTAAAAGCAAGTAAGTACTGCTTATGAAAAATTATATCTTATGAATTATTATATGATACGAGAGTAGGGTTATTTGTTTGGGATCCATGATTTAAAACATTGGTGTAACAACAGTTTATTTTTAATAATCAAAGGGGGTTGTATGAATTTTGTATTAAGCAGATTTTTCTCGTTTTTAATGATGGTTATTTTTTCTCAAGCAGCTATAGCAGGACTTGCTGAAAAGATTACTTCACAAAGCGGGGCAGAGTTACCGGCTCCATCGGCAAACTATGTTGCTAAAACCAGTTATAAAGAGTCACAAAAGAAGGTGCTGGCTGCAGTTCTGGATGCCATGGCCAAGAATAACGTAGATGTACTTTCAATTGATCGTGAGAGTGGCCGCATAGCTTCAGATTATGTTGCAGGTCCAACATATACGGCGGCCTTTGGTTTTCTGGGATCAAATGCTACCCGCTATAAATTCAACGTCATTGTGACCAAAGAAGGCACGAAGTCAGCAGTTAGTGTTACAGCAAAATTAGAGTCTTCAGGAGATGAAGTGGAATCCTGGCGTGATGTCTCTGCAGATAACAAGGAAACAGTCACCCAGCTGCGGGACTGGATGTATGAAAAGATTGAGAAACAACTTAATTAAATAACATCTATCAATCAAGGACAAAATAATGAAAAGAAACTTATTGGCTGTAGCTCTGTTTTTGTTATCCTCAACTGCATTTGCAGAGTTAAACTACGACCCAAAATATCTATGGGCAGAGTATGAGAAATGTAACGCCAAGCCTTTAAAAGATATTATGTATGCCTGTGACGCAGAGCGAAAAAAGGGTCTCCAGCACCAAGGCCTGCAAGAGCTTTGAACGTGTAAGAGGCATTAAAAGGGAATCAGATTCGGCTAACTATTTCCGATCCAGCAAGCCCAAGAGACAATGCTAAGATCTAGCTAAACACCCAGTCAACAAACTGAGCCACCGTAACAAGTGGCTCTATTTTTTGATAAAGCTCATATGCAATTGTTGAGTACATCATTAAATTTTTCATATCCCACCCCTAGTTAAATTTTCATCGCTTGCGATGATAAAAACGCATTCGGCGTATAGACCAAACGCGACCGGGCTGAAACGCTGTCAATGGACGTGGAATAAATAGTGAGTGTAACGAACGGCTTTATGCCGCGAAAGCCATTTACAGCATAGTTGAAGACTGGGCGCATAGTGAACCCAGCCGAGTGGGTTGTATATTTAGTCCAAAACGCCCTATCCTATAAATGCAAATTGCTGTTAAAATAGCGTGCTTCCTTGGTGAGCATTCATAAAAACGTATACAAATACGTATACATTTTTGAGTCAATATTGCTTTATATAGTAATAATGGGGGTTTCGGAGGTGTATTCGAGTCTCTCCGTCGCACCAAATTTTAATTGTGTTACCAATCTATGATTGGTGACATGATGCGTTAAGTTAATTGTTTTATCGTTCATGGTTGTCATAACTGTGCGACAAAGCCAAGTGAAATGAAGTGTCATCATCATTCAAATTTGTTGATTGCTGTATTAGTGATTCAGTCTGGGGCTGACCTGTGTTAGAAAATTATTACCCAATATTGTTGTTTATCCTTGTCGGATTGGCCGTTGGCGTCGGTCCGCTGATTCTGTCCAAGCTGGTCTCTCCAAGTAAGCCTGACTATCAAAAAAACTCTCCTTATGAATGTGGTTTTGAAGCATTTGAAGATGCACGTATGAAATTCGATGTGCGCTACTATCTGGTTGCCATCCTGTTTATCCTTTTTGATTTGGAAATTGCGTTTTTATTCCCATGGGCAGTCGTGTTGCAGGAAATCGGCTTGTTCGGTTTTATTGCCATGATGATATTTTTGGGCGTACTGGTGATCGGCTTCATCTATGAGTGGATGAAGGGCGCCTTGGAGTGGGATTGATTTCGTTATGAGTATCGAAGGTATTTTAGAAAAGGGTTTTGTCACCACTACGCTGGATACGGTGATCAACTACACGCGTACCGGTTCATTATGGCCAATGACTTTTGGCCTTGCCTGTTGCGCGGTTGAAATGATGCATGCGGGCGCGTCACGTTATGACCTCGACCGTTTTGGTATCGTGTTTCGTCCTAGTCCGCGCCAGTCGGATGTGATGATCGTGGCTGGTACGTTAGTGAATAAGATGGCGCCAGCCCTACGTAAGGTGTATGACCAAATGGCCGAACCGCGCTGGGTGATTTCAATGGGATCATGTGCCAATGGCGGCGGCTACTATCACTACTCTTATGCGGTGGTGCGCGGGTGTGACCGTATCGTGCCGGTGGATGTATATGTGCCAGGTTGCCCGCCAACTGCAGAGGCGCTTTTGTACGGCATCATTCAATTGCAGAACAAGATCAAACGTACCAACACCATTGCCCGGTAACCGTTGCCAGATATAGATACGAAGTCAAAATAATATGTCAGCTAAATTAGATCAGTTATCAGCCAATTTGCAGGCCGTGTTGGGTGAAAAAATCACCAAGCAGGTTGTTGCCCTGGATGAAGTAACCATAGAATGTAAATCATCGGATTATCTGGATGTGTGTCGGCTGTTGCGTGATGACGCCGGCTTGAAATTTGAGCAGCTGATTGATTTGTGCGGTGTGGATTATCAGGAATACAGCGAGGGCAGCTATGATGGCTTGCGTTTTGCTGTTGTATGCCACTTCCTCTCTGTCAGTTTAAATCAGCGTGTGCGTCTGCGCGTGTTTGCGACTGACGAAGATTTCCCGATTCTGCCAACGCTGGTGGATTTGTGGCCTGTCGCCAACTGGTTTGAACGCGAGGCTTTTGATTTATACGGCATCATGTTTGAAAACCATCCGGACTTGCGCCGCCTGCTGACTGATTATGGCTTTGTCGGCCACCCATTCCGTAAAGATTTCCCGATGATAGGTAACGTTGAAATGCGTTATGACCCAGAGCAGCAGCGTGTGATTTACCAGCCAGTTTCAATCGAGCAGCGCAATAATGTGCCGCGTGTGATTCGCAGCGAAGGAGCTCATCATGGCTGAGATTCGTAATTACACTATGAACTTTGGCCCACAGCACCCGGCAGCACATGGTGTGTTACGCTTGGTTTTGGAGCTGGACGGTGAAGTGATCCAGCGTGCTGACCCGCACATTGGCCTGCTGCATCGCGGTACCGAAAAGCTGGCTGAAAACCGTACCTACCTGCAAAGCGTACCTTACATGGACAGGCTGGACTATGTGTCCATGATGTCCAATGAGCATGCCTATGTGATGGCGATTGAGAAGATGCTGGGATTGGAAGTTCCAATCCGTGCACAATACATTCGCGTGATGTTTGATGAAATTACACGTGTACTGAATCACTTGCTGTGGCTGGGTGCGCATGCGCTGGACGTGGGTGCAATGACGGTATTTCTGTATGCTTTCCGCGAACGTGAAGACTTGTTTGATGTGTATGAGGCGGTTTCTGGCGCACGTATGCATGCGGCTTACTACCGTCCAGGTGGTGTGTACCGCGACTTGCCGAATGTGATGCCGCAATACGAGGTTTCACCTTTCCGCAATGCCAAAACCGTCAAGGCGCAAAATGAGAACCGTCAGGGTTCATTGCTGGACTTCATTGAAGACTTCACCAATCGCTTCCCGAAATATGTAGATGAATATGAAACGTTGCTGACAGATAACCGTATCTGGAAACAGCGTACGGTTGGTATCGGCGTGGTAACACCAGAGCGTGCATTGGCGCTGGGTATGACTGGGCCAATGTTGCGCGGCTCAGGTATTGAATGGGATCTACGCAAGAAACAGCCGTATGAAGTCTATGCCGATCTGGATTTTGATATTCCGGTAGGAGTCAATGGCGATTGTTATGACCGTTATCTGGTGCGTATGGAAGAGTTCAGGCAATCCAACCGCATTATCAAACAATGTGTTGACTGGCTACGTAAAAATCCTGGACCGGTCATTACCTCTGATAATAAAGTGGCACCGCCTGACCGTGAAGGCATGAAAACCAACATGGAAGACTTGATTCACCATTTCAAGCTGTTTACTGAAGGTTTCCATGTGCCGGCAGGTGAGGCTTATGCCGCAGTTGAGCATCCAAAGGGTGAATTTGGTATTTATATGGTTTCAGATGGTGCGAATAAGCCATATCGCCTGAAAATCCGCGCCCCGGGCTTCCCGCATTTGGCGGCGCTGGATGAAATGACTAAAGGCCACATGATTGCCGACTTGGTGGCGATTATTGGTACTCAAGATATCGTGTTTGGTGAGATCGATCGATGAGCATCGTCTTTCACTCTCATCCATTGTTGTTCGTACTTTCGCTATCCTCATGTACTTCAGTACATTCCGGTAGCTCAAGCACTCACGCCTCGGCTGAGTGCGAAATACTCGCTCCTCGGAGTAGGAATAAATAAGCATGTTAAGTCCAGAAGCCATTAAAAAAATTGATTACGAGCTGACTAAATACCCAGCCGACCAACGCCAGGCTGCGGTGATGAGCGCATTGCGTATCGTGCAAACCGAGCGCGGCTGGCTGTCACAGGAAAGCATTTCCGAGGTTGCGCAGTATTTGGGCATGCCTGAAATTGCTGCGATGGAAGTGACCACTTTTTACAATATGTATGATTTAAGCCCGGTAGGTAAATACAAAGTAACCGTGTGTACCAATATTTCATGCATGCTGCGCGGTTCAGATGAAATCGTAAATCACCTGCAACAAAAATTAGGGGTTGGTTTTAACGAAATCACCCCGGATGGTAAATTCTGCCTGAAAGAGGGTGAGTGCATGGGCTGTTGCGGTGGCGCACCGTTGATGCACGTGAACAATACGCAAATGCACGAATTTTTAACCACTGAAAAAGTGGATGCGATCCTAGAAGAATTAAATCAGGGGGAGCTCAAGTAATGGCTGTCTCTAACAAAGCTCCGGTAATGACCGATTTGACAGGTCAAACTCTACTGACATTGCGTACGCTGGCTGAAAAGAATCCGGCATCGCTGGAAACTTACCTTAAATTGGGTGGTTATGCAGCATTAAAGCGCATCGTTACTGAAAAAGTAAAACCGACAGATATTATTACCGAAGTTAAAATCTCCGGCTTGCGCGGCCGTGGCGGTGCTGGATTCCCTACTGGGCTTAAATGGAGCTTCATGCCGCGTTATTTTGACGGCGTTAAGTATCTGGTTTGTAATACCGATGAGGGCGAACCTGGCACTTTCAAAGACCGCGATATTATCCGCTACAATCCGCATCAACTCATTGAAGGCATGGCGATTGCCGCTTACACATTAGGCGCTCGCGTAGGCTACAACTACATTCACGGCGAGATCTGGCAGGACTATGAAACCTTCGAGGCCGCTTTGCACGAAGCAAAAGCTGCGGGTTATCTAGGTGAGAACCTGTTCGGTACCAATTTCAGTTTTGATTTATATGCCGTGCATGGTTACGGTGCCTATATCTGCGGGGAAGAAACCGCTTTGATCGAATCGATTGAAGGCAAAAAAGGCCAGCCGCGCTTCAAGCCGCCATTCCCTGCCAGCTACGGTGTTTTTGGTAAACCTACCAATGTGAACAATACCGAAAGCTACACCAGCATCCCATGGATTATGCAAAATGGCGGCAAGGCATTTGCAGACTTGGGTGTGCCAAACTCCGGCGGTACCAAGCTGTTTTCAGTTTCCGGCCATGTAGAGAAACCGGGCAACTATGAAGTGAAAATGGGTATGCCGTTTACTGAATTGCTGGCAATGGCTGGCGGTATCTGGAAAGGCCGCCAGTTAAAGGCTGTCATTCCTGGCGGGCCTTCTACTGCGGTGATGCCGGCTTCAGCAATTCTTGGTGCTACCCTGGATTATGAAGGTTTGAGCAAAGCCAGATCCAGCCTTGGTGCAGGTTCTATGATCGTGATGGATGAAACTACCTGCATGGTTAAAACCCTGCATCGTCTGTCCTACTTTTTCTATGAAGAGAGTTGCGGGCAATGTACGCCGTGCCGTGAGGGTACCGGCTGGGTCTACCGTGTAATTGACCGTATTGTTAAAGGCCAGGGCCGCATGGAAGACCTGGATTTGCTGACTGATGTGAGCAATAACATTGCAGGACGTACTATCTGTGCGTTAGGTGAAGCGGCGGCAACGCCTGTATTAAGCTTTATTAAACATTTCAGGCCAGAGTTTGAGTATTACATTCAGCATGGCAAGAGCATGGTTGACGGTAAATGATAAATCTATTTAGTTTGCATATTGCACTAAATAAATTTTAGAGATTGATTAAATGTTAAAAATTGAAATAGATGGCAAAGCGGTTGAAGTCGAGCACGGTAGCACGATCATTGATGCTGCCGATAAGATTGGTGTTGCGATTCCACGTTTTTGCTACCACCCGAAACTGTCTGTTGCTGCTAACTGCCGCATGTGCCTGGTGCAGGTGGAGAAATTTAATAAACCATTACCTGCCTGTGCGACCCCGGTAGCTGATGGTATGAAGATTTTTACGCGCTCTAAGGCTGCCATTGAAGCGCAGCAGAGTGTGATGGAATTCCTGCTGATTAATCACCCGCTTGATTGCCCGATTTGCGACCAGGGCGGCGAGTGTGATCTGCAGGACATCGCAGTGGCTTATGGTGCCAGCGGCTCGCGCTATACCGAAGAAAAGCGTGTTGTGTTCAACAAGAACATCGGCCCGTTAGTCAGCACCGATATGACGCGCTGTATTCAATGTACGCGTTGTGTGCGTTTCCTGAAAGAAGTAGGCGGCATGCAGGAGTTGGGTCTGGTTGGACGTGGCGAGCATGCGGAAATCACGGCATATGTGGATAAAAGTGTTAATTCAGAGCTATCCGGCAACATTATCGATTTATGTCCGGTAGGTGCTCTGACCAGCAAGCCTTTCAGGTACTCAGCCCGCAGCTGGGAGCTCACGCGTCGTCCAAGCATTGCGCCACATGATAGTTTAGGCTCTCATATTGAAGTTCAGGTTAAAGATAACAAAGTCATGCGTGTCGTGCCGCGTGAAAAAGAAAGCATCAATCAATGCTGGCTGTCCGATCGTGATCGTTTTTCATATGAAGGCTTAAATAGTCCGGACCGCCTCAAAGTGCCGATGATCAAGCATCGGGGTGCATGGGTCGAAACAGATTGGAAAACGGCACTTGAATTTGCTGCCGGTCAAATCAAAGACATCACCAATGAGCACGGTAGTGAAGCATTGGGCGTTCTGGTGTCGCCAAACAGCACAATGGAAGAGGGTTACCTGGCTAAAAAGCTGGCGAACGGTTTGGGCTGCGGCAACGTGGATTATCGTTTGCGCCAGACTGACTTCAGGCTGGACGGCAAACGTTTAGGCGCCCCTTGGATGGGTTGTAATATCAACGAAATTGAAGAGCTGGATCGTATTTTATTGGTTGGCTCCAATCTGCGTAATGAGCATCCATTACTGGCACAGCGTTTCCGCAAAGCCGTAGCCAACGGTGCAGAATTGTCTATTGTGAGCCCGTTGGATAACAATCCATTGATGGATATTGCGCACAAAGTGATTGTGCGCCCGAATGACATGGTCAATGTACTCGGGCAGATTCTGAAGGCCATGTCCGGCTTGCAGCGTTTATCACTTTGCCTGCCGCCGTCATTGACCCAGTTACTGGACGAAATTAAAGTGCGCCCCAATACCCAGGCCATTGCAGAAAGCTTGGCCGGGCACGGTAAGGATTATGATTTAGTGTCACCAAAAGTCGGTGTTTTTATTGGTAATATGGGGTTAAGCGACCCGCGCTTTACCGAAATGTACAGCATGATAGAGGCGATTGGTGGTATCAGCGGTGCTAAAGGCGGTATTTTGCCGGCAGCAGCTAATAGTACCGGTATGCAGTTAATGGGTGTGATGCCAAGCAGTGTCGGTATGCATGCGCGTGCAATGCTGGAAGTGCCGCGTAAGGCTTACTTGCTATTAAATATTGAACCTGAGCTGGATTGTCAGCATGCAGCCTTGGCAAAAGCTGCAATGGAAAAAGCCGAGTGTGTAGTGGCATTGACTGCGTTTAAATCACAAGCGTTGGAAAATGCGGATGTGTTATTACCAATTGCGCCGTTTACGGAAACATCAGGTACCTTCATGAGCATGGAAGGCCGCGTGCAAAGTTTCTCTGCCGCAGTCAGACCGCTGGGAGAGTGCCGTCCAGGCTGGAAAGTGTTGCGCGTATTGGCGAATACTTTGGGACTGGAAGGCTTTGATTTTGAATCCAGCGAGCAGGTTAAAGATGCGATTTTCGGCGGCGAAAAACCTTCCGCTGTAGTTTGGCGTAGCCTTAACAACAACTTGAAAGAGTTGGTTGAAATACAGGTTAATATTAAGCACGATGGCCTGCAACGTATAGGTGAAGTGCCGCAATACGAATCTGACCCTATTGTGCGCCGTTCACCGCCATTGCAAAAAACCAAATACAACATCAAGCCGATGGCGAGAATGTGCGCAGAACAATTAGAAGCGCTGGGCTTGGCTGATGGTGATCAGGTATTGGTGAAACAGGACAAGGGTAGTGCAGTACTTACCGCAAGTCTGGATAATCATGTGGCGATGGGCTGCGTACGCGTGGCGGCTGCACATGAAGATACGGTGGGCTTGGGTGACCTGATGGGCGATATTACGGTTGAAAAATTTTCATCACAGCAATCGCTTGCTGATAAAACAACAATGACAGAAGAGCGTGCCTAATGGAATGGTTGGCAAATCTATTTGGTAGTTACTGGCCAGGTGTAGAACTTACCGGCTGGACTTTAATTAAAATCATCGCGATCATCGTACCGTTGCTGGGTGCTGTTGCCTACCTCACTTTGGCTGAGCGTAAAGTGATTGGCTACATGCAGGTGCGCATCGGGCCTAACCGTGTTGGTTATTTTGGTTTATTACAACCTTTGGCCGATGGCGTTAAGCTGCTTTTCAAGGAAGTGATTTTACCGACAGCATCCAATAAGGCTCTGTTTCTATTGGGGCCGGTATTGGCAATTGCCCCTGCTTTTGCCGCCTGGGCGGTAGTGCCGTTTGATATGAACATGGTGCTGGCAGATGTTGATGCCGGACTGCTTTATATTCTTGCGATGACTTCAGTTGCCGTGTATGGCGTGATTATTGCCGGTTGGGCATCCAACTCCAAATATGCATTTTTGGGTAGCTTACGTTCCGCTGCACAAATCGTATCGTATGAAATTGCCATGGGTTTTGCCTTGGTTGGCGTATTGATGTGTGCTAACAGCTTGAATCTGGGCAAGATTGTTATGGGGCAGGCTGGCGGCTTCTGGCACTGGTATTTCCTCCCTTTGTTTCCGCTATTTATCGTGTATTTTATCAGTGCGGTCGCCGAGACCAACCGTGCTCCGTTCGACGTGGCTGAAGGCGAGTCAGAAATCGTTGCCGGTTTCCACGTTGAGTATTCAGGCATGGCGTTTGCGGTGTTCTTCCTGGCGGAATATGCCAATATGATATTGGTATCCATGCTGGCTGCACTCATGTTTTTGGGTGGCTGGCTGTCACCTGTGCCATTTATCCCGGATAGTTTCCTGTGGCTGTTGGCCAAAGTCGGGTTCCTGCTGTTTCTGTTTTTATGGTTCAGGGCAACGTTCCCACGCTACCGTTATGACCAGATCATGCGTTTAGGCTGGAAAGTGTTCATTCCTATTACTATTGTTTGGATCGTGTTCGTTGGCGGCATGATGCAGACTCCTTGGGCGTATTTGTTTCACTAAATTTCGTCCATCAGACGTTACGATTAGGCTTTTATAATTAAGAACATGATTAAATCGATTAAACAGACACTTGGCAGTTTGATGCTGTGGGAACTGCTGAAAGGCATGGCTCTCACCGGGCGTTACTTTTTTGCACCTAAAATCACGGTGCAATACCCTGAAGAAAGTACGCCGCAATCAAACCGCTTCCGTGGCTTGCATGCGTTGCGCCGTTATCCGAACGGTGAAGAGCGTTGCATCGCCTGTAAATTATGCGAGGCAGTGTGCCCAGCGATGGCGATTACTATCGAGTCCGAGCAGCGTGAAGACAATACCCGCCGTACCACGCGTTATGATATTGACTTAACCAAATGTATTTTCTGCGGTATGTGCGAAGAATCTTGCCCGGTGGATTCGATTGTTGAAACGCGCGTGTTTGATTATCACGGTGAGCAGCGCGGTGATTTGATTTACACCAAGGAAATGTTATTGGCGGTGGGCGACAAGCATGAAAAACAGATTGCAGCTGACCGGGCGCAAGACAAACAGTTTAGATAGTTAAGCAATTCAGATAGATAAACAATTTAGATAGCCAGCTTTATTTATAGTTTAAGTACTTTTAACAGATAACCATTTAAAAATATGACATTTTTTGGCTTACATTTTCAAGACGTTGTTTTTTACACGCTGGCAATTATTTTGCTGTTTGCAGGCTTGCGTGTCATTACAACACGTAACCCGGTATATGCTGCATTGCATCTGGTATTGGCGTTTTTTACCGCTGCCGGTATCTGGCTGTTGCTGGAAGCGGAGTTTTTAGCCATCGCGCTGGTGCTGGTGTACGTGGGCGCCGTTATGGTGCTATTCCTGTTTGTGGTGATGATGCTGGATATCAACCTGGATAAATTGCGTGAAGGGTTCTGGAACGCATTACCTGTTGCGCTGCCTGTAGGCGGATTAATGGCCGTGGAAATGGTGATGATTGTAGGTGTCCGCAATTTTGGTGTTGATAAAGTGGCCGCGCCGGCACCGCATCCTGCTAATTACAGCAATACTGCAGAATTAGGGCGTGTGCTTTATACCGATTATCTGCTGCCGTTCGAACTGGCATCTGTGGTGCTGCTGGTCGCGATTGTGGCAGCGATTGCGCTAACACTGCGTGAGCGCAGGGAGAGCAAATCAATGGATCCTGCAATACAGGTGCTGGTGAAAAAAGCTGATCGTATCCGTATCGTAAAAATGGATGCGGTGGTTGAAAAACCTGAGGTATCTGACAATGCAGCACAGGTTGATGCCAAGGAGGCTAAATAATGGTTGGTTTATCTCATTACCTTATTTTAGGGGCGTTGCTGTTTGCAATCAGCGTGATTGGCATTTTCCTGAACCGCAAGAATGTGATTATCTTATTGATGGCAATCGAGTTGATGCTGCTCGCGGTTAATCTTAATTTCATTGCCTTTTCGCATTATCTGAATGATATTGCAGGCCAAGTGTTCGTATTTTTTATATTAACGGTAGCTGCTGCTGAGTCTGCTATTGGTTTAGCGATCTTGGTAGTGCTGTTTAGAAATCTACGCACTATCAATGTTGACGATTTAGATAGTTTGAAAGGCTAAGTGTTTAGCATGACCATGCAACAAATTTATTTGGCAATCCCTTTGCTACCTCTGCTGGCCGCTATCATTATTGGTCTCTTTGGCAAGCAGTTGCCGCGTGCCGCGGCCCACGTTGTAACCATCGCAGGCGTGGCAGTTTCGTTTGCCTTGTCAGTGTATGTGCTGAAAGATGCAATGGTCAGCCAGCCCTACAACGAGACAGTGTATTCATGGCTGAAAAGTGGAAACTTTACTTTTGAAATCGGCTTTTTGATTGACCGGCTGTCAGCCATGATGATGGTGGTCGTAACATTTGTATCACTCATGGTGCATATCTATACCATCGGCTATATGCATGAAGACAAAGGTTACGCGCGTTTCTTCAGTTATATTTCATTATTTACCTTCTCCATGCTGATGCTGGTGATGAGCAATAACTTCATGCAGCTGTTCTTTGGCTGGGAAGCTGTAGGCTTGGTTTCATATCTGCTGATCGGTTTCTGGTACACACGGCCGACTGCAATCTATGCAAACTTGAAAGCATTTCTGGTGAACCGTGTCGGTGACTTTGGCTTTCTGCTTGGTATAGGTCTGGTGCTGTTCTATTTCGGCAGCCTCGATTATGCAGCAGTGTTCTCAGTCGCTCCGCAAATGGCGGATATTAAAATCAATCTCATCGGCAATGCGTCATGGTCATTGATGACCGTGACATGTATTTTGCTGTTTATCGGCGCCATGGGGAAATCGGCGCAGGTGCCGTTACATGTCTGGCTGCCGGACTCGATGGAAGGTCCGACACCTATTTCTGCTTTGATCCATGCTGCGACCATGGTGACGGCAGGTATCTTTATGGTGGCACGTATGTCACCGTTGTTTGAGCTGTCAACGACAGCGCTATCATTTGTGCTGGTAATTGGCAGTATCACTGCATTGTTCATGGGCTTTTTGGGCATCATCCAGAACGACATCAAACGTGTGGTGGCTTATTCAACACTTTCACAACTGGGTTACATGACGGTCGCTTTAGGTGCCTCAGCTTACTCAGCGGCAATTTTCCACCTGATGACCCATGCGTTCTTTAAAGCGTTGCTGTTCCTGGGCGCAGGTTCCGTGATTATGGGCATGCATCACGACCAGGATATCCGCAATATGGGTAACCTGAAAAAATACATGCCGGTAACCTGGATCACTTCTTTGATCGGTTCATTGGCGCTGATCGGTACACCGTTCCTGTCGGGTTTCTACTCAAAAGATAGCATCATTGAGGCGGCTAAATTCTCTACTATTCCAGGTAGCGGTTTTGCGTATTTTGCAGTATTGGCCGGTGTGTTTGTTACGGCATTCTATAGTTTCCGTATGTATTTCCTGGTGTTCCATGGCAAGGAAAAATGGCGTGAGGCTCATAAGCATGATGCCCATCATGATGACGACCACGATCACCATCATGGCTTGAGCCCGACAGATGACCCGCACGAGCCGGGCTGGGTAGTTAAGTTGCCGTTAATCCTGCTGGCGATTCCATCATTATTGATTGGCTATGTAGCGATTGAGCCAATGCTCTATGGCGAGTTTTTCAAAGGTGTGATCTTTGTAGACGCAGCGGCACACCCTGCCATGCATGAGCTTACTCATCATTGGCATACGATATTCCATTCGGCAGCAGGCATGGCACTCCATGGCCTGATGACTGTGCCGTTTGCGTTAGCTGCTTCTGGCGTCGCAGTTGCCTGGTTCTTCTACATGAAGCGCCCTGATATTCCGGCAGCCATTCAAAAACGTTTTGTTTTGATCAATACGATTCTTGAAAACAAATATGGCTTCGACAGCTTTAATGACCGTTTCTTTGCGGCAGGTTCACGTTTTATCGGTAACAAGTTATGGCTGATTGGTGATGTGAAAATCATTGATGGTGCTCTGGTGAATGGCACCGCTAATCTAATCGGTAAATTATCCGGCATCGTACGTAAACTGCAAACGGGCCTGATTTATCACTACGCATTCGCCATGATTATTGGTGTGTTTTTAATGCTCACGTTCTTTTCTAAAGTGTAAAAAATGCTTGAATACTTTTTGCAACATATTTTAAGTTTTGCCATCTGGCTGCCAATTGCTGCCGGTGTGGTGGTTTTGTTTACTGCTAACGATAACAAGCCCAACGCAACGCGCTGGTTGGCCCTTGTCGGCAGTATTGCCAGCTTTTTAGTAACTATTCCTCTGTATACGCATTTCAACTTTGCTGATGGCGGTTTCCAGTTCCAGGAAAGCTTTCAGTGGATAGCGACTTTTAACATTAATTACCACTTGGGTGCAGACGGTATTGCGATTCCGCTGATCCTGCTGACAAGTTTCACTACAGTGATTGTTGTGCTTTCCGCTTGGGAAGTCATAGAGAAACGCGTTGCGCAGTACATGGCGTCATTCCTGATCATGAGCGGTTTAATGATTGGTGTTTTTTGTGCGCTGGATGCAATTTTGTATTATGTGTTCTGGGAAGCGATGCTGATACCGTTGTTCCTGGTCATCGGTATCTGGGGTGGCCCTAACCGCGTCTATGCCACGATCAAGTTCTTTTTATATACCTTGCTTGGCTCATTGCTGATGCTGGTGGCATTCATCTACATGTATCATCAGACCGGCAGTTTTGCGATTACTGATTATTATCAATTGCCAATGCCGCTTAACGTGCAGGTGCTCATTTTCCTGGCTTTCTTTGCCGCATTTGCTGTCAAAGTTCCTATGTGGCCAGTGCATACCTGGTTACCGGACGCGCACGTTGAAGCGCCTACCGGCGGTTCTGTAGTGCTGGCTGCCATTGCCTTGAAACTAGGCGGCTATAGTTTCCTGCGCTTTGCGATGCCTATTGCACCGGATGCAGCGCATTACCTGTCACACTTTATGATTGCACTGTCTTTGATTGCGATTGTGTACATTGCGCTGGTGGCATTGGTGCAAAAAGACATGAAAAAGCTCATCGCCTATTCTTCAATCTCACACATGGGTTTTGTGACATTAGGCTTTTTCCTTTTTAACAATTTAGGCCTGGAAGGCGCGATGGTGCAGATGGTGTCACACGGCTTCATCTCTGCCGCAATGTTCCTGTGCGTTGGCGTGCTCTATGACCGCGTTCATAGCCGCCAGATAGAAGCTTATGGCGGTGTGGCCAATACCATGCCGGCATTTGCGGCATTTGCAGTATTGTTTGCAATGTCTAACAGCGGTCTACCGGGCACTTCCGGTTTTGTTGGTGAATTCATGGTGATCCTGGGCGCTATCCAGGTGAATTTCTGGTATGCCTTTTTAGCCGCATTCACGCTGATTTTTGGCGCGGCGTACACTTTATGGATGGTTAAGCGCGTTTTCTACGGTGAAGTGGCAAATCAGAATGTTGCAGCACTTAAAGACTTGAATAAACGTGAATTTTTAATTCTGGCGATTTTGGCAATCCTGGTATTGGCGTTGGGTATCTATCCGCAGCCATTGACTGATATGACCAATGCAAGCGTCACCCAACTTCTTTCACAATTAGCACACAGCAAGCTGCCAGCAGGCTTATAAGTCATGGGCATTTCTAAAATTAATTTTATGAAATGCAGTGCAAGGCGCACGGCACGCAGAAGCCGAGATAGTACGTGGTTGTACAGCGAGGTTGCGAGTACCGCGCAACGCCGCAATGTAGTCATAAAATGAAATTTTAGAGTGTCCATATGGAAAATATACGTTACGATCTTATAACTGCCTTACCTGAAATGATTCTTTTGGGTATGGCAATGCTTGTTTTACTGGCAGATTTGTTTTTGAAGCAATCCAACCGCATTGCCATTTATAGCCTGTCGCAATTGGCGCTGCTCATGGCGGCTTACTTTACATTTACTACGCATGCACCTGGTGTCGGTTATGCATTTACCGGCGCATTTGTAGATGATGCGATGTCAGATGTGTTGAAACTGATGATTTACCTTGGTACATCGTTGATTTTCATCTACACCAGGCAATATATCCAAGTACGCAACATGTTCCGCGGGGAATTTTACGCATTAGTGCTATTCTCGGTTGTCGGCATGATGATCATGGTGTCCGGGCAAAACATGTTGACACTGTATGTAGGTTTGGAACTGCTGTCATTGAGCCTTTACGCCTTGGTGGCACTGGATCGGGACAATGCCCGTGCTACTGAAGCTGCGATGAAATATTTTGTGCTGGGGGCGCTTGCTTCCGGCATGCTGCTGTACGGCATGAGCATGATTTACGGCATGACCGGTAGCCTGAATATTGCGGACATCAACCATGCTTTGATGAATGGTGAGAAAACACATTCGGTACTGATTCTAGGCTTGGTGTTTATTGTGGCAGGTTTGGCATTCAAGTTAGGTGCCGTGCCGTTCCAGATGTGGGTGCCTGATGTGTATGAAGGCTCACCGACAGCCATTACCATGCTGATCAGCTCAGTACCAAAATTGTCAGCGTTTGCATTCGTTATCCGCTTGCTGGTGCAAGCTTTGCCAACCATGGCAGTCGACTGGCAGCAGATGTTAGTGATTATGGCTGTGCTGTCCATCATTATCGGTAATATCACGGCAATTGCACAAACCAACCTGAAACGTATGCTGGCTTACTCTACCATTTCGCATATCGGTTTTGTGCTGTTCGGTTTGATGAGCGCAACTATCAATGGTTTTGTATCGGCACTGTTTTACATTGCAAGTTATGTATTGATGACACTGGCAGGCTTTGGCATTATTCTGCTGTTGTCACGTAAAGGGTTCGAGGCTGAACAACTGGATGACCTGAAAGGTCTTAATCAGCGCAGTCCATGGATTGCATTCCTGATGCTGATTGTGATGTTCAGCATGGCCGGGGTGCCGCCAACACTAGGTTTCTATGCGAAATTTGCAGTGCTGCAGGCTGCCTTGCAGGCAGGTTTCTTATGGCTGGTAGTATTTGCCGTGTTGATGGCGGTAATTGGCGCGTTTTACTATTTGCGCGTGATCAAGCTCATGTATTTTGATGAGCCGCAAGATCATCACCCGATTCAGGCGCCTATGGATATGCGCGTTGTGTTAAGTATCAATGCGTTCGCTTTGCTGGTCATAGGACTCATGCCTCAGGGCTTAATGAGCCTGTGCGGCTATGCCGTCATTAGAAGTTTAAGCTAATGACAAACTGGGCGTTATTAGGGCTTATATTCCTTGCTGCAAATTTACCCTGGTTTTCAGACAGGCTTTTTTACCTTGTTTCTTTAAATCGCGGTAATCAGGCCGGCTTTACTAAACACCTGGGATGGTGTCTATTGGAGCTGGTCGTGCTGTACTTCTTAACCGGTGCTTTTATCTGGTACGCCGAGCGCGCTACTTTCGGGCAAGTCGCTTCGCAGGGTTGGGAATTTTACGCAGTCACCGGCTGTTTATTCCTCGTATTTGCTTTCCCGGGCTTTGTTTACAAAGTGCTCTGGAAGCGAACCATCTAAGCTTAAACTTTTTCTCGATCACTTCTGGATTTTGCTTCTATCGAATAGAAGTGATTGCTTCGCATGCCTGAGTGAAGTTTATTTCAAGTAATGCTACACTTTTAGCCATGGTCTCCCCTGGGTTTTTCTAATGGATTTAACCGAACACTGTATTAGTTCTGAAATTATGGCTCAAGGTGATTTGCTCACGGTCAAGCGCGATGCAGTGCGCTTGCCTAACGGCAATACCAGTCATCGTGAGTACGTAGTGCATCCCGGCGCTGTAGTGGTTGTGCCAATCCTGGCCAACGGCAATGTTGTACTGGAGCGTCAATTCAGGTATCCATTACATCAAGTTTTTACCGAACTGCCTGCAGGTAAAATTGATGCCAATGAAGATGTGCTGATTACCGGTCAGCGTGAACTGCTGGAAGAAACCGGTTACACTGCAAGCGATTGGGTCAGGCTTGGCGCTCAGCATCCCTGCATTGGCTACTCCAATGAAATTATTCACATTTATCTGGCTGGAGGCTTGGTTGCCGGTGAGCATCAGCACGATGAAGATGAAACATTGGAAGTGTTTGAAATGAAATTTGAAGATTGTTTATCGATGATACAGCGTGGTGAAATCACGGACGGCAAAACCATCGTGGCATTATTCCTGGCTGAAAAATACTTGCAGCAACATGGCTGAAACAAAAGTTATAATTGTTGGCTGTGGTGACTTGGGCAGTGAAGTTGCCAGGCAATTGACACGGTTGGGTATAAAAACCATTGGTGTCAGACGCGGTGTGGAATCAATCCGTGACAAAGATACTATTCAAGGCCTGGAAATCATTCCAGCCGATGTGACCCAGCCCGTTACCTTGGTAGTGCTTGGCGCTATTCGGCCTGAAATAATTGTTTACTGTGTAGCGGCAGGCGGTCAATCTGATGCAGAGTACAAATCCGCTTATGTGGACGGTTTGCGTAATGTGTTAGCGACACAAAAGAATAATACCCGATTAAAGCATGTATTTTTTGCTTCCAGTACGCGGGTATACGGACAAGAGACGGATTCACTTTTAGATGAGTCAGTGCCGCCGATCCCGGCTGATTTTGGCGGTCAACGTTTGCTTGAGGCGGAAAGACTGATGCAAACATTATCCTGCAATGGTACGGCGCTCCGATTGTCCGGCATTTATGGGCCGGGCAGGCTGCGTATGCTCAACCTGGCCAAGACGCCAGGCAACTGGCCTCGGCAAAACACCTGGAGCAACCGCATCCACCGGGATGATGCCGCAGCGTTCATCACATTCCTGATTCAGCAGGCACTGGCGGGGGCGGCGCTGCAAGCCTGCTATATTGTGACCGACTCCAGGCCCGTGGCGCAGTATGAAGTTCTGGGTTGGCTGGCAGCGCAATTTCATGTAAATCAGCCCAAGCTGATAGCCGTGAGCGGGGGCAAGCGCCTGAGCAATCTGGCCTTGTTGGCAACAGGATTCAGATTGCAGTATCCTGACTATCAAACTGGTTATCAAAGTTTGCTTTCACAGTTCACCGTTCAATAATATAACTATGATATTCATTTTCCGAATCAAGCTGTACGTAATGGCGCTAATTCTGGCGCTCAGTTCTGGCGCTGCAATAGCGCAGGAAGAGTTTTCGGTCTGGCTGGAAGGTGTGAGGCAGGAGGCGAGGGAGGCCGGCATCTCCGATAAAACCAGCACGGCTGTTATTAATCATGTTGAGTTTCTTCCTGATGTGATTGCTTTGGATCACGCCCAGCCTGAATTTATCAGTCCTTTCCTGGACTATTATCTAAAACGGGTTGATGCGCTAAAAATTCAAAAAGGACAGGCGCTGCTGATTGAGCACGAGGATGTGCTGAATCAGATACAAGCCCAGTACGGTGTGCCTAAATTTATCCTGGTTGCATTTTGGGGAATGGAAACGCAATACGGCCGCAATCAGGGAGACATGGATGTTTTGTCTTCGCTTGCCACTTTGGCATATGACGGGCGCCGCACGGAATTTTTTCGCAGCCAGTTACTTGATGCGATGCGCATGATTGAAGCGGGCCATGTTAGCCCAGATCACTTTCGAGGCTCATGGGCAGGCGCATTTGGCAATATGCAGTTTATGCCCACGACCTTTATGCTTTATGCAGTAGATGGTGACGAGGATGACAAGATAGACCTTGTAAACTCATTGCCGGATGCCTTTGCTTCCGCGGCTAACTATTTGCTGCAAGTAGGCTGGCATATTGGCGAGCCAACGATGATAGAAGTGCAATTGCCGGAGGATTTTGATTGGCAGAATGCGCAGCTGACAGTCAAAAAACCAGTAGAAGAATGGTCGCAACTCGGAGTTCGTGCATTGCGCATAGATCCTGCACCGGCTACTTCAAATGTTGCATTGAGTAGTGATTTGCAACGTAAAAAAACAAAAGCACGTTTAAAGGGAATGAATAAAAAATCATTGATGCATAGAACTGCGTACCAAGTGCAATCGTACAATGACAAGCCAATTGTTGATGCAATAAGTCTTGATTCTGCACAACTGAATGTAAGCGGTCCGGCAGCTATTTTGCTGCCACAAGGCTGGCGTGGCCCGGCATTTATGGTGTTCGATAATTTTGACATAATCATGGATTGGAATCGATCTGTAAATTATGCACTTTCTGTGGCGCAACTGGCCCAGCGACTTAAACATAAGTCGCGGATTATTGGCGGACAATTTGCGGAAGAGGGAGCGCTCACTTTTCAGGAAATGTTCGAATTGCAAAGTATACTTAACGCACGTGGTTTTGATGCCGGAGTGCCAGACGGGCTGCCAGGCTTGCAGACACAAGCCGCGGTCCGTGCCTATCAGTTAATGCATCAGCTTCCGGCGGACGGCTATGCCAGTCCTAGTGTGTATGAAAGACTATTCTCGGGACCATGATGCAATGCTAGTATTTATTGCGTTTGAGTTTGCGCCCAATGCCACAATAAGCTAAAATCGCGTTCTGTTTGAAAATGCGGGTTCTTAAAGAGCGGCGCTTCAAAATATAGGCGGTTAGCTCAGTTGGTTAGAGCGCTTGGTCGACATCCAAGAGGTCAGCAGTTCGAGTCTGCTACTGCCTACCAAAGATTTTTTTAAGTATTCAACATTTAAGCCAAAGCCGTTAAGTCAAACGGCTTTAATTATTTATACGGAATAATGCCATGCCTATCATACGCTTGCCAGATGGATCACAACGTCAATTTGATGCGCCTGTTACGGTGGCCGATGTTGCTATGAATATTGGTGCAGGTTTAGCTAAAGCAGCGCTGGCCGGCAAGGTTAACGATAAAATCGTCGATACCAGTTATTTGATTGAAGCCGATAGTGACTTGGCGATTATCACCGACAAAAATCCGGAAGGCCTGGAGGTTATTCGTCACTCAACTGCGCACTTGCTGGCATATGCGGTAAAAGAGCTGTTCCCCGATGCGCAAGTTACCATTGGCCCAGTGATTGAAAACGGCTTTTATTATGATTTCTCATACAAACGCCCATTTACGCCTGAAGATTTAATCGCGATTGAAAAGAAAATGGCGGAGCTCGCTAAAAAAGACGAGCCTGTAACGCGCAAAGTATTGCCTCGCGATGAGGCGGTAGCGTATTTCAAAAGCATAGGCGAGAACTACAAAGCTGAACTTATCGAGTCCATTCCGGCAGGTGAAGATGTCTCGCTGTACACAGAAGGTAAGTTTACTGATTTGTGCCGTGGCCCGCACGTGCCAAATACCGGCAAGTTAAAAGCATTCAAGCTGATGAAGCTGGCAGGTGCATACTGGCGTGGCGACAGCAATAACGAGATGCTGCAACGTGTTTACGGTACTGCTTGGCGCAATAAAGAAGAGCTGGATGCGTATCTGTTCCAGTTGGAAGAAGCTGAAAAGCGTGATCACCGCAAGCTTGGTAAACAGCTGGATTACTTCCATATGCAGGATGACGCACCGGGTATGGTGTTCTGGCATCCGCGCGGCTGGAGTATCTGGCAGGAAGTTGAGCAGTACATGCGCCAGATGTTCCGCGAGCATAATTATCAGGAAGTGCGTACCCCAACCGTGATGGATAAAACCCTGTGGGAGAAATCCGGCCACTGGCAGAATTACCGTGACAATATGTTTGTTACTGCTTCAGAGAACCGCGATTACGCAGTGAAGCCGATGAATTGCCCAGGCCACGTACAGATTTTTAATAACAGCCTGCATAGCTATCGTGACTTGCCGTTGCGCTTGGCAGAGTTCGGTTCATGCCATCGTAACGAGCCGTCAGGCTCACTGCATGGTTTGATGCGTGTGCGAGGTTTTACGCAGGATGATGCGCATATTTTCTGTACCGAAGAACAGATCGAAGCGGAAGTGGCTGACTTTATTCAGATGCTGTACAAGGTTTATGGCAACTTCGGCTTCAACGATGTATTGGTGAAATTATCTACACGCCCGGAAAAACGTGTGGGTGCTGACGAAACATGGGATAAGGCTGAGGCTGCACTTGCCAATGCATTGAACCAGAATGGCCTTGCATTTGACCTGCAGCCGGGTGAAGGCGCGTTCTACGGCCCAAAAATCGAATTTACACTGAAGGACAGCCTTGGCCGCTTGTGGCAGTGCGGCACAATTCAGCTGGACTTTAACTTGCCAGAGCGTCTTGGTGCCGAGTATGTGGCCGAGGATAACTCACGCCAGCGCCCGGTAATGCTGCACCGTGCGATTGTGGGGTCGATGGAGCGTTTCATCGGTATCCTGATTGAGCATTATGCAGGCGCTATGCCGTTATGGTTGGCACCAGTGCAGGTCATGGTGTTGAATATTTCGGAGAGTCAGTCGGATTATGTGCGCCAAGTAGTTGAAACTTTAAAGAAAAATGGCATTCGATGCGAATTTGACTTGAGAAATGAGAAGATTACCTATAAAATACGCGAACATAGCATGCAGAAGATGCCTTATTTGCTCGTTGCAGGTGAGCGTGAAATGCAAGCTGGACATTTGGCCGTGCGTACCAGAAAAGGCGAAGATCTAGGTTCTATGCCGATTAGCGCGTTAATTGAACGCTTAAAAGCAGAAATAGAAGCTAGAGTTTAAGCCTCCTGAATAAATAATTCAGGGCTGAGACTGGGAAATGCGCGGCTTAACTATTTGGAGAAATTAATATAGCACAGGACAAAGAAACCCGAATCAATGGCGACATTACAGCGCCACAAGTTCGTTTGGTAGGTATTGAGGGTGAGCCATTAGGCATCGTATCTTTAGCGGAGGCTTTCGCAAAGGCTGAGGAAGCAGATATTGATCTTGTGGAGATTGCACCTAACGCAGCCCCGCCAGTGTGCAGGTTAATGGATTACGGCAAGTTCAAATATGCCGAGAGTAAAAGACAGCACGAAGTCAAGCTCAAGCAGAAACAGGTGGTTGTTAAAGAAATTAAGTTTCGCCCAGGTACTGATGAAGGTGATTACAACATTAAGGTGCGTAACATCATTCGCTTTATACAAGAAGGCGATAAAGCAAAAATTACATTACGTTTTAGAGGCCGCGAAATTACGCATCAGGAATTTGGTATGGCATTGCTAAAACGCGTTGAAGCGGATTTGAAAGAATACGCAATGGTTGAGCAGTATCCTAAAATGGAAGGTCGCCAGATGGTGATGGTTTTAGGGCCAATCAAGAAAGTTAAGTAATTAGCTGGTATTGAAAAGTTTGTAGTAGTCAGAAAGACTGATAAGCGCCACTAAGCCAGCTTTGCTGACAAGTGTTGCTAAAAAAGAGCAGTAGAAGTAGTAGTAACCCTGAGTGATACGGCTAAAAGGCATGCCTAAGCACTCATAACCTAAGTTCAAGGAGAACAAAATGCCAAAAATGAAAACCAAGAGTGGCGCTAAAAAGCGCTTCAAATTCTTGGGTAATGGTAAAGTGAAACGTACTCACTCTCACTTACGCCATATCCTGACCAAAAAGACCACCAAGCAAAAGCGTAAATTACGCGGCACGGCGATCATTTCTTCAACCGATGTCAAGCGCGTCCGCGCTATGATGCCAACACAATAGGAGTAGAACATGCCTAGAGTAAAACGTGGTGTCATCGCTCGCGCTAGACACAAAAAAGTATTAAAAGCAGCTAAAGGCTATCGTGGCCGCCGTAAAAACGTTTACCGCGTTGCCAAGCAAGCGGTAATGAAAGCGGGTCAATACGCTTACCGTGACCGCCGTCAAAAGAAACGTCAATTCCGCACATTGTGGATTGCGCGTATCAATGCCGGTTCACGTGAGTTCGGTTTGACATACAGCCGCTTCATGAATGGCTTGAAAAAAGCTGCGATTGAAGTGGATCGTAAAGTACTTGCTGACTTAGCCGTATTTGATAAGGCTGCGTTTGGTAAATTTGTAGAATTAGCGAAAGCTGGTTTAGCTGCATAGTTTATCAAGCTTGTATTTTCAAACTTACTACTAAGTTTGAGTGAAAAAAGAGGCTCCGGCCTCTTTTTTTTGCGGTAAAATCTCTGCTTTGATTTTACATATAAAATCAAAGCATTATGAAGTAAATTTGGTAACTAACCAGTCAATTTATAATAATTAAAGATAGTAAATCACATGGCAGACTTAACGCATTTAATTGCAGAAGCAGAAACAGATTTTGCAAATAGCGCTTCGATGAATGACTTGGAAATTGCCAAGGCTAAATATCTGGGTAAATCCGGCTTACTTACAGATGCATTAAAGGGGCTGGGCAAGTTAAGTGCGGAAGAACGTCCAGCAGCCGGTGCAGCTATCAATGTAGTCAAGCAGGCGGTTGAAGCGGCGTTAACGGCGCGCCGGGAATCCATATTGAATGCTGAACAAGCGAAGCAGTTGGCACAGGAGTCGATTGATGTCACATTGCCAGCGCGTGCGCAATCTCAAGGCGGTTTACATCCGGTAACGCTTACATTAAAGCGAGTAGAGCAATTATTCCATTCTATCGGTTTTGAAGTGGCGACCGGCCCTGAAATCGAAACGGACTTTTACAATTTTACCGCGCTGAATATTCCGGAAGATCATCCTGCCCGCGCGATGCATGACACGTTTTATATTGATGAGGCCAACGTGTTAAGAACACACACTTCACCAGTACAAGCGCGCTATATGGAAAACGCGTTAAAGAATAATCAGACGCCGCCATTTAAAATCATTGCGCCGGGCCGTGTGTATCGCGTGGACTCCGATGCAACCCATTCGCCTATGTTTCACCAAGTAGAGGGTTTGTGGGTAGACGAAAACATCAGCTTTGCAAATTTAAAAGGTGTGGTGCAAGACTTTCTGCAAAAATTCTTTGAGCGTGATGATTTAACCGTGCGTTTTAGACCTTCATTTTTTCCGTTTACCGAGCCTTCAGCTGAAATGGACATGAGCTGGAATGGTGGTTGGCTTGAAATTGGCGGTTGTGGCATGGTGCACCCGGAAGTGTTTAAACACGTGAATATCGATAGCGAAAAATACCGCGGTTTTGCTTTTGGTTTGGGTATAGAGCGCTTAACGATGCTGCGTTATGGCGTGAATGATTTACGCCATTTCTTTAATAACGATTTACGCTTTTTGAGTCAGTTCAAATAATCGTCTAGACCCCATTAATCCTCAATTTAGGTCACAAAAGCATTATGCAATTTTCAGAAAACTGGTTACGAAGTTTAGTTGATACCGATTTAGATAGTCAGGCGCTTAGTCACGCTTTAACAATGGCAGGTCTTGAAGTGGAAGAGATGCAGCCGGTTGCTGCCCCATTTAGCAAAGTGGTTGTTGCGAAAATCCTTTCGGCTGAAAAACATCCGGATGCGGATCGCTTGCAAGTCTGCAAGGTTGATGTAGGCCAGGGCGAGCCATTGCAAATTGTATGTGGTGCAGCTAACGCACGTGCGGGGTTGGTTGCTCCTTGCGCGTTAGTGGGTGCAGAGTTACCGGGTATTTCAATTAAACAAGCCAAAGTGCGCGGGATAGAGTCCTTCGGCATGATGTGTTCATCTAAAGAGCTCGGTATCAGTGCTGAGGCAACGGGGTTGCTTGAACTTGATAGCAATGCCGTGATTGGCCAGGATATTCGTGAGCACCTGGATTTAAACGATCATTTATTTACCCTTAAACTGACACCCAATCGCAGTGATTGCCTGAGTATTACCGGCATTGCTCGCGATGTTGCCGCGATTACCGGCGCTGCCACACGTTTTGAAGCCATCACTCCGGTTGCCGCTGAATTACAGCAATCTAAAAATGTATCGGTGGCAGAATCAGCAGCCTGCCCTCGCTACTGTGGGCGCTTGGTGAGCGGCATTGATGCCAAAGCAGCAACTCCGGCATGGATGGTTAAACGCCTTGAGCGTAGCGGTTTACGCAGTATCAGTGCCGTGGTAGATATTACCAATTATGTGCTGCTGGCACTGGGTCAGCCTATGCATGCGTTTGATGCAGCCAAATTGAGCGGTGATATTCATGTGCGTTATGCCAAGGCTGGTGAATCACTTGATCTGCTTAATGACCAGACAGTGCAATTAAAAACAGATGATCTGGTCATTGCTGATGCGCACGGCGCGGTTGCCTTAGCCGGCATTATGGGTGGCAAACCGACTTCGGTGACTGATGAAACCAGCGATATTTTCCTGGAAAGTGCATTCTTTGTACCATCTGTGATTGCTGGTAAGGCGCGCAGATTGGGTTTGAGCACAGACTCATCTTACCGTTTTGAGCGTGGTGTTGATTTTGGTAATACAGAGGACGCACTCGAGTATGCCACAGCCTTGATTCTGCAAATTTGCGGAGGCAAAGCCGGTGCCGTGACTGAAGTCATCGGCACACTACCAGTACGTCAGCCTGTTAAATTGAGAATGACGCGATTGATTTCTGTGTTAGGTATAAATTTCGAGCAGGAAAAAGTAGCACAGCTGCTGGCTCAGCTTGGGTTTGTATATACCGTGGCAGGCGACGTGTTTACAGTAACGCCGCCAAGCTATCGCTTCGATATCACGATCGAAGAAGACTTGATCGAGGAGGTCGCACGCCTGCACGGATATGACCATATCCCGGCAACACCGCCTGTGGCTGCATTAACGATGTTGGCCGCGCCTGAGCGTCAATTGCATCTTAATCAGTTGCGTGATGCATTAGTTGCAGCCGGTTATCAGGAAGTGGTGACTTACAGCTTCGTAGATGAAAGCTGGGAGCGTGATTTGTCAGGTAATAATGCACCAATCAGGCTTAAAAACCCGATAGCTAGCAATCTAAGTGTGATGCGTACAAGCTTGTGGGGCGGCTTATTAGATAGCCTGAGCTATAACCTGAATCGCAAGCAGGAGCGTGCATTCCTGTTTGAAATTGGTGCGGTTTTTCATCAGGAATCTGGCGCATACCAAGAATCTACCCGCGTTTCGGGGCTGGCTTATGGCAGTGCAAAGCCGGAGCAGTGGGCTGCAGGCAATGGCGATGTTGATTTCTTTGATGTGAAAGCCAATATTGAGGATTTGACAGGTGCGCAACTCAGCTATGAAAAAGCGGAGCACAGCGCATTGCATCCGGGGCAATCAGCACGTATTTTGTTAAATGGCAAAGCGATTGGCTGGTTGGGTAAGCTGCATCCAAAATGGCAGCAGCGTTATGATTTACCAAAAAGCACCTACTTATTTGAAATTGATGCAGGCGCAATATTAAGTCGCCAGTTACCCGCGTATCATGAGGTTTCAAAACTCTTACCTGTGCGCCGCGATATTGCAGTTGTGCTGGATGAAAATATTTCAGTAGGTTCTGTATTGAGTACGATTAAAAATGCTGATATTCCGCTTATTCTTGATGTTGCATTGTTCGATTTATACCAGGGTAAAGGTGTTGCAGAAAATAAAAAAAGCCTTGCATTATCAGTACTTATGCACGATACTCAAAAAACTTTGACTGATAGCGATGCCGACACAACCATCACTAATCTGCTAGAATTATTGCAAACTAACTTTGATGCAGTACTAAGAAATTAATTTAAAAAATAAGTAGTTTGTAGTGATGTGATGAATCTGAACTAATTGGCTTGAAAAATTTGTAATCAATAACTTTAAGTAACGACTAATACGTTACAAAAATCGTTTACGGCTTTAAAAGAAATGGGAGTGTTGTATGACTTTAACAAAGGCTGAGCTTGCTGATTTACTCTATGAGCAAGTTGGGTTGAATAAACGTGAAGCCAAAGATATGGTAGAAGCATTTTTTGAAGAAGTGCGAATCGCGTTGGAAGCAGGGGATAGCGTAAAGTTATCAGGTTTTGGTAATTTTGAATTACGTAAAAAATCCGAGCGCCCAGGCCGCAATCCTAAAACGGGTGAAGAAATACCGATTACAGCACGTCGCGTTGTAACGTTTCATGCAAGTCAGAAATTAAAAAGTAAAGTGGATGCTAATTACGCCAGTTAACGGTTAATCAGATCCAGTAGGTGATGTAATTGTTGTTTTGATGTTCTCCAAATTGATTGTAACAAAAGTGAGAAAGTCGTAAGTATGATTGAGCAAGGTGTTAAGGTGCAATTGCCGCCCATTCCAGCAAAGCGCTACTTTACCATTGGTGAAGTCAGTGAGCTTTGTGGCGTCAAACCGCACGTGCTCAGATACTGGGAACAGGAGTTTACACAGCTCAAACCTGTAAAGCGTCGCGGAAATCGCCGTTATTATCAGCATCATGAAGTATTGTTGATTCGCCGCATTCGTGAGTTATTGTATGAACAAGGCTTTACTATCAGCGGCGCACGTAATCGTCTTGATGGTGCCGATTTTAACGACGCCCATCATCATTCAGAGAAGCATAACAGCGCCAAACATGACGCTGATTTAGCTGATCAGTCAAATTCAGCGTTACCATTAATGCCATCTGAAAATAAAACTTTCGATAATGTCGCAATTAAAGCAGAATTGCGTGAAATTTTAAATTTACTGCGCACAGATTTACGTTTATCTTAAAATTTTCAGTATTTATTTCTCATGCCAGTTTTATGGCATCCAGCCTTTTGCGTTATAATGCAGCCTTGTTGCAATCACTTGTAACAACGGTTCGGGGCGTAGCGCAGCCTGGTAGCGTACTTGCATGGGGTGCAAGGGGTCGTGTGTTCGAATCACACCGTCCCGACCAAAAATCAATGAGTTAAAAATAAATAAGTCAGCCTAGTGCTGGCTTTTTTTGTTTATAAAAATCACGGTTATTAATCAAAATGATAAATAGAGGTAATAATTGCTGGGATTTTTGAGTTTCAGAAATATAGCGATGATGTATATTGTTAATTTTACAAACAAGCGTCAGATAAAAATATCGTTTGAGGAATTGCATGGAACACTCGGTACATGTAGCGGATGAAGAGCAATATATTATTCATAATCCCAAAGAAGTCATGCAAATTTTGAACGATTTAAAAAAACATAAAACCATGCTCAAGGTTTCGTTTAATCACGGCGCTGACGCGTATTTAACTAATGTTATTGCGATTGATGCTAAAAATCATACCGTGCATCTTGATATTGGGCGAGATGAAGAATTTAACCGCAGGTTGTTTGCTAGTCATCATGTCCTTTTTTCAAAAGATGGTGGAGTAACAATTAAATGGACCAGCACCCACATTACTGAAGTAATGTTGCACGATGGAAAAGCCATTGAAATTCCACTTCCTAAAGATTTAATCCGACTACAGCGACGTGAGTTTTATCGGTTTTCCACGCCTATCGTTAACCCCGTATTGTGTCGAATATCCTTGCCCGATGAGGCTAACCCTGATAACGAAAATACACTTGAATGGGCATTGGTGGATGTGAGTTTGGGGGGGGTAGGCATTATTGTGTCAGATCCACTAGACCAAACTTTGGTAATAGGCGCGAGTTTTGATAACTGCAAAATCAGTTTTCCAAATGTAGGTGTCACGAATTTGACGCTCAAGGTAAGAAATATCACTGAGATACATACAAAAGACGGTGCAATTAAACACCGTGTAGGGTTGCAGTATGTTGAACCTTCGCGAGGTAATGAAGGTTTGATTAATCGCTACGTGTTTATTTTAGAACGCCAGCTAATGGCGTTAGCCAAGGGTAATGTGACTCACTAGCCTGTGTATGAGGCGCCGGCTGGGGTTAGGGTTTCTGGTTTCTGTAGGGATTAAACTCCTAGATTTTCCGTCCATGCTATTGCAGCTATGTGGCACTCATTGACTTTATTTGCGTCATATTGCAGTAGTTCAGCTAGCTCTATAATACGTTCACTATCTGCCCCTTCACATGCTTCCGCGAGTTGCAGGAATGGTCCATAAACGCCTTCGCGATTAAGTAATGCCTCAGTTACCGCTTCTGGTAATTGAATTTTTTCCAGCACTCGCTCCATGGGCATTTTTAAAATGGCATCTAATAATGAAAAAACCCCGATAATAAATAAATTATCAATGTCATGTTTTTCAAAATAACTTTTTCCCAGCAGTTCAGTTAAGCATCCGCGTGTGATGGCCGTTTTCATTAAAACTGGTGGTGTGGTGTTTTCACCAGCAGTGACCATCAGCAATGTAAGCCAGCGATATAGTTGTTTCCTGCCTAAAATGGTAAGTCCATGCTTGATGGATTGTATTTCGCAAGACAGGCCAAAGCCTACAGAGTTAATGTAGCGTAACAATTTGAATGAGAGTGCGGCATCTTGCTTAAAGCCATTTTCGATTTCTGCAATATCTGAGTCTTGACTCACTAAATTGAGTAAATTCAACACGCTGTCAAATGATGGGTTAATAACTTTGGAGGTGAATGTTTCCGGATGTGCAAAATAAAAGCCTTGAAAGCGTTTAAATCCTATTTGCTTGTAAGCCTCAAATTGCTCAAGTGTTTCAATTTTCTCAGCAATAATTAGTGCTGTAGGTGTGGAGTATTGATTAAAAAGCTTGCCAGCTTCTGTTGGGTTCGTGCTTTGAGAGTCTATTTTAATGTAATCAGCGATTGCGATTAAAGGTTTTAATTGTGTGCTGAGCTGTGGATTATCCAATGCTATTTTAAAACCTAGTTTACGTAATTCCTTGCAACGTTTTACCACTGCTTCACCAGCCACGACAGTACGTAGTATTGCAAGAATGGTACGTTGCGGAGGCATGAGTTCAAGAAACTCGCTCATTAACATTGATTCATTCACATTGATAAAAGCTAATTTGTCGCCAAGTAGCCATTGAACATCCATGTTGTCCATGGCGTTAACCAGTATATTGGAGCAGGTTTTGATGTCATCTTCAGATATCGCAGTTTGTGTTTCTGCGCTACGTTTAAATAGCAGTTCGTAGCCGATGATCTGCTGTTTCACATCCATAATCGGTTGACGCCCAATAAATACTTGATCTTCCATTTTTTAGCCTTAGGTGTTCTTAATAAACAAAAACTGTATTCAACTTGTGTTTATTTTACGCAAATAAGAACATAACGGTAAGGTAAGGGCATTATTTAGCTTAATATCGAAGTAATTAAGCTGAATTTAAGCTGAATTTAAGCTGACTAATGTCTGTCAGGGATGTATTTGTCAAATAATTGATATGTCGAATAGAAATCTTGTTGAGATCATTGACATCATTTATATTGTCTTAAATGATATTGAAACGGGCAGAAGCAATGAGAATAAATTTAATCCCCACACAGCCATTTAATGACCAGAAACCTGGCACTTCTGGCCTGCGTAAGAAAGTAAAAGTATTCCAGCAGCCAAACTACCTGGAAAACTTTGTCCAAAGTATTTTTGACACACTTAGCGTGCCTGCGGGGGCGACGCTGGTAGTGGGTGGCGATGGGCGCTATCACAATCGCCAAGCCATCCAGACTATCATTCAAATGGCAGCTGCCAATGGATTTGCGCATGTGATTGTGGGGCAGGCGGGTATTTTATCTACCCCCGCAGCTTCGCACGTGGTACGCAAATACCACACATTTGGCGGTATGGTGTTATCTGCCAGCCATAACCAAGGCGGTGTTCACGGTGATTTTGGCATTAAATACAACATAGGCAACGGCGGCCCTGCCCCTGAAAAAATCACTGATGAAGTGTTTGCGAAAAGCAAAGTGATTGCACATTATAAAATTGCGGATTTGCCTAAGGTGAACATAGACACAATCGGCATAACCGAGTTTGCCGGTGTCAACGCAGGTGACACCTTTACTGTGCAGGTGATCGATGCGGTGCAGGATTACGCAGACTTAATGCAAAGCCTTTTTGATTTTACTGCAATCAAACACCTGCTGGCCAACGGCTTTGAGATGAAATTTGATGCCATGCACGCGGTAACGGGCCCCTATGCCAAAGAGATATTTGTCAATCGAATCGGCGCCCCGGCTGAAAGCTTAATGAATTGCGAGCCTTCAGAAGACTTTGGTGGCGGTCACCCGGATCCTAACTTAACCTATGCCGAGGATTTGGTAAAAATCATGTTCGCCGGAGAGTATGCACTTGATTTTGGTGCTGCGTCAGATGGCGATGGCGACCGCAATATGATTTTAGGTACCAATTTCTTTGTGACCCCTTCCGACAGTTTAGCGGTACTGGCGGCTAATGCAACATTGGTACCAGGCTACGCAAACGGCATTGACGGTGTGGCGCGTTCCATGCCTACCAGCGGCGCGGTGGATAGGGTGGCGGCTAAGCTTAATATCCCATGTTTTGAAACGCCCACCGGCTGGAAGTTTTTTGGCAATCTGATGGATGCAGGCAAGGTGACGCTGTGTGGTGAAGAGAGCTTTGGCACCAGTTCAAATCATGTGCGCGAGAAGGATGGTCTCTGGGCGGTGTTGTTCTGGTTAAATATCATTGCCGTTAAAAAAATGGGTGTAGAAGCCATCCTAACAGCGCATTGGAGGGAGTTCGGGCGCAATGTGTATTCACGTCACGACTATGAGGCGATCCCAACCGATGCCGCCAACGGTGTGATTGCGCATATTAAATCGCAGTTTGCCAGCTTGCCCAATCAGAAATTTGGCAGTTACACAGTCAAATTCTGCGATGATTTTAGCTACCATGATCCGATTGATGGCTCTGTCAGCAGCAATCAAGGCATCCGAATTCTGTTTACCGATGGCTCGCGTATCGTGTTCAGGCTTTCCGGCACCGGCACAGAAGGCGCTACCTTGCGTATTTACCTGGAGGCCTTTGAGCCGGACGTAGCACGCCATCATTTAGACGCCCAAGTGGCGCTCGCCGAAATGATACAAATTGCGCTGAAAATTTCGCAATTGGTTGAAAGAACTGGGCGTGTTGCACCTACTGTCATCACTTAGTATTTTAAAGACCTGGTGTCTTACTTAAAGACCCGGTGTCTTAAGTTTTTTGTGAATACCGTTTTCAAATAAAGTGGATTAAATCCACTTTATTTTTTAATTACTCATAGATTTTTTAATTACTCATAGACTTGATTGATGGTCATTTCGCCCTTGTAAAGCCGAACATCCATACGACCCAGGAATGACATGCCGAGCAACACATCGCCATCCAGGCCGGGCGCAATCATGGCAGCAACATTTTTGGCACGTACCCCGCCGATTTGTACTGATTCCAAACGCACCATATAGCCAATACTGTCGCCGTTGGCAGTATTGGTGCGCACAGCGTCAATGCTTTTAAGTTGCAGTTTGTCGGCAATAGATTGCGATATTGCGACACCGGTTGCTCCCGTATCTACCAGGACATTTACTTTTTCGCCGTTGATCAGCGCTTCGGTACGGTAGTGTCCATCTAAACCGCGTTTTAAAACGACTGAACTATCATTACCCAAACGGTAAAGTTTATTCGGGTTTTGGATGTTATCAGCCAGATAATAGATAAGTCCGGCTAATGTAATCCAGATAATGATGGAGACAAGCGTGTTTTTTGACATGGATAACCAGGTTAACAATTATTATGTGTGGATTAGATTGGGCTTATGTTGCGAAATGCAATCGCAACAATTGCAAAATACGTAAGATGATGCAGTAGCTGGTCGAAGCCTAACAATATCCAGAACCACTCGCTGTTATCTGGCCTGATGTTGAATTTTTTACTGGTATTCATTTTTGCCCAGTCGATATGATAATGGGTAATAAAATCTATCAATGCATAAATCCAGGCGCCCATGCTAAACCAAAAAGCCAGTACAATAAAAGTGCCTATGCCGTGTATGGCTGAATGCGTTAACCCGCCGGGGTGGCCGTAGGTGCCCTTGTTGCGGTACATCCAAGGGCATGCCTGCAACGGAAAGTCGCAGATAAAGTGCTTGATGAATAACCATAATAGCGCTTCAAACATGGCGTTATTTACTAGGCTTCGTCAATCCAGGCGAGTTGTATGGCCTCTAGAATACGTTCTCCACATTTTTCAGGGCTATCGTTAAAATTTTCCAGTGCTAGCACCCATTCCATTAAATCCGTAAAACGGATGGTTTTGGGGTCGATATCCGGATGTTTGTCGTAAAGCGCTTCAGCGATGGCTTGGCTATCAGTCCATTTCATACTCAGGTTTCCATATAATGTATGAGTTTGATTATAGTCGTGTAGCAGGCAAGCAACCAAAAAAATTGAAAATCTCGTTATGTGTATGTGAAAGTGATACAAAAAAAACCCGCAATACTTAATGGAGTGTCGCGGGCTAGGGGAAGCGATTTTTGGAGACATACGCTTGATTTAATTCAAGCAAATTTAGTGCCAGATATAAAACATATATTATTCAATGAGTTGTGTTTTTATTGTGTGTAATGGATGCACCAAAATCAACCAGGCTGGCTTATTTCAGCCATTGGGATTCATTTAAGTGTGTAATTTTAATGCACATACATAGGCTTTAATCTTGCCGACTTGGCGTGGTAAAATGTCAACAGCTTCTTTTTATTCAAATATTTGGAAAACTAATTACCATGTCGCAAGCACCATTTAACTACGCAAATACCTTAAACAAAGCTGACCCTGCCTTATGGGGCATGATCGAGCAAGAGGTTGTGCGTCAGCATGAGCATATCGAGTTGATTGCTTCTGAAAACTATACCAGTCCGGCAGTAATGCAGGCGCAAGGTTCTCAACTCACCAATAAATATGCTGAAGGCTATCCAGGCAAGCGTTTTTACGGCGGCTGTGAATTTGTTGACCAGGTTGAGCAGTTAGCTATCGATCGTTTGAAAGCACTGTTCGGTGCTGAATATGCTAACGTGCAGCCACATTCCGGCTCACAAGCTAACCAGGCAGTTTATTTCTCAATTCTTAAACCAGGTGACACGGTAATGGGTATGAACCTGGGGCACGGCGGCCATTTAACCCACGGTTCTCCAGCTAACCTTTCCGGTAAGCTATTCAATATCGTGCCTTACGGTTTGAACGATAAAGAAGAGATCGACTACGACGAGATGGAGCGCATTGCCGTTGAATGCAAACCTAAACTTCTGATCGGTGGCGCTTCTGCCTATGCCTTGCGTTTTGATTGGGCACGCATGGCCGAGATTGCTAAAAAAGTGGGCGCCTATTTCATGGTGGATATGGCGCACTATTCTGGTTTGATCGCTGCCGGTGTTTATCCAAACCCGGTGCCACATGCTGATTTCGTGACTTCAACCACACATAAAACCTTGCGCGGTCCACGTGGCGGTATCATCTTGGCTAAAGCCGAGTTTGAAAAGTCATTGAATTCAAACGTATTCCCAAGCCTGCAGGGCGGCCCATTAATGCACGTGATTGCAGCTAAAGCTACAGCATTTTTGGAGGCTGCACAGCCTGAGTTCAAAACTTATCAGGCACAGGTATTGAAGAATGCACAGGCAATGGCGGAAACCCTGGCAAGCCGCGGTTTGCGTATCATTTCTGGCCGTACTGAATCTCATATGTTCCTGGTGGATCTGCGTCCCAAAGGCTTGACTGGCAAAGCGGCTGATGCTGCACTGGGTTTGGCGCATATTACCGTAAACAAGAATGCGATTCCGAATGACCCTGAAAGCCCGTTTGTAACCTCAGGTATCCGTATCGGTGCACCTGCCATTACAACGCGCGGCTTTAAAGAAGAAGAAGCAAAGATGGTGGCTAATCTGATTGCTGATGTGCTGGATAACCCAGCCGATGAGGCAGTGATTGCGGCTACTAAAGCCAAAGTGCACGCTTTAACTGCAAAATTCCCGGTGTACCAAGGCTAATTGTGAGGTGCCCGTTTTGCGGTGCTGATGATACTCAAGTCATTGACTCGCGGGTCAATGACGAGGGTGATTCTATCCGCCGTCGGCGTAAATGCGGTGTATGCGATAAACGCTTCACTACCTATGAAACCGCTGAACTGCATTTGCCGCAAGTGGTGAAACAAAACGGTACGCGTGAAGAGTTCAAGCGCGATAAATTGCGATTATCATTCACACGTGCTCTGCATAAACGTCCGGTGCCTACCGAGTACGTTGATAAAGCGCTTGATCACATTACACAAAAAATCCTGGCGCGCGGCGAGCGTGAAGTTCCTGCGCGGGATTTAGGCGAGATGGTCATGCATGAGCTGAAGATGATGGATAAAGTGGCTTATATCCGGTTTGCATCGGTATATCGTAGCTTTTCCGATGTGGATGACTTTAATGATGTGATTCGTGATTTAGACTAGTCATGTGATATTTGGATTAGTTGCGTGATTAATACAGTGAGTTTTAGGAAGCCACATGAAGTTAATTAAGATTGCATCAATTGCCTTTGCAGTGTTTACATTAATCCTCACCATTGTGTTTTTTACCTGGTGGGCGTTCAAAGATAGATTCGTATTCAGTGGCGATAAGTTTGACCAGGTAAAATGGATACAGCTTGCGTCAACTACAAAAAATGAATGCAAGCGCGGCGATATGGCCTATGATCTGCAGCAGAACATTTTAACAAGAGGTGTTCAGCGCGAAGCGGTAACGGCTTTGTTGGGGCGCCCTGCATTTGAAGAAGAGAATGCGATTGAATATGATTTGGGCAAATGCATGCATGTGTATCATGGCTTGCTTATTTTCTTTGATGATCACAACCGGCTAATCAATAGCCGTATTTCATCACATTAATATCTCTATGGGTGTGCCTACCAATCAAGATTTTCAATGGATGGCACATGCTTTGCGCCTGGCAGAGCAAGGCCTGTATACAACAACTCCCAATCCGCGTGTGGGTTGCGTCATAGTAAAAAATAATCAAATTGTAGGTGAGGGTGCGCACCTTAAAGCCGGTGAACCGCACGCTGAGGTTCATGCGCTACGTCAGGCCGGTACGCGGGCGCAAGGTGCTGATATTTACGTAACGCTTGAACCATGCAGCCATTTTGGTAAAACTCCCCCTTGTGTTGATGCCGTGATTGCAGCTAAGCCAAAGCGCGTCATCATTGCAGTACAGGACCCTAATCCACAGGTCGCCGGTCGCAGTGTTGCCGCTTTGCGTGATTTGGGTATAGAGGTGGTGGTCGGCGTGATGGAGCATGAAGCGCGTGCCCAAAACCCGGGATTTATTTCGCGTATGACACGCGGATTGCCTTATGTACGCAGCAAAATTGCTGCAAGCCTGGATGGCAGGACAGCACTCAATAACGGCAGGAGCCAGTGGATTACCGGTGAACCGGCACGCCTGGATGTGCAGCATTGGCGGGCTCGGTCCTGTGCCATCGTCACCGGCATCGGTACGGTGCTGGCAGATAACCCAAGTATGACCGTACGCATGGTAAACGCTGCGCGTCAGCCGTTACGTGTCATTGTTGATAGCCACTTACAAACCCCGCCTGGTTGTAAAATGCTGGAGGCTGCTACTCTGCAGCATAGTCCCGTACTCATTGCCTACGCAGAAGACAGGAATCAGCGCGCAGATGCATTGAGCGCTGCAGGCGCAGAGCTGATTTGTTTGCCTGATGCCGGCAGGGTTGATTTAAGCGCGTTGCTGGCGAGTCTGGCGCAGCGCGGCATGAATGAGGTGTTGGTGGAGGCAGGGCAAGGGCTCAATGGGGCGTTGTTGCATGCTAGACTGGTTGATGAGTTTATTTTTTATTACGCGCCCAAGTTGATGGGTGCCGATGCCAAAGCGATGTTTGCCATCCCTGAATTGACTGAAATGCGGCAAGTGACGGATTTGCAGATTTTGGACGTGCGCCAGGTCGGGTGCGATCTTCGTTTGCGGGCAAAACCTGTGAAAGCCGCAACTTAACGTTTCTATTCCACTGGTGCCATATGCTGATTGATACCCATTGTCATCTTGATGCAGCTGAATTTGATGCTGATAGAGACGATGTTGCCGAGCAGACGGTGCAGAAGGGCGTTTCCGGCATTGTCATTCCTGCCGTGGCGCGCGATAATTTTGATGGGGTCATTGCCCTGTGTCATCGCTACAAACATTGCGCATATGCCCTAGGTATTCATCCTATGTACGTCGAAACTGCAACTCTGGCAGACCTTGAAACGCTCAGGCAGTATGTGCAAAACAACCGCCCGGTAGCAATCGGTGAAATTGGCCTTGACTATTTTTTAACCAATTCTAGAGATAACCCAGAGAATGTTCAGCGTCAAACGACTTTTTTTGTTGAACAGTTGAAGATTGCCCAGCAACATCAATTGCCGGTGATACTGCATGTGCGGAATGCTATTGATGATATCTTGAAGCAGTTGCGTAAGTACAAGCTGGTAGGCGGCATTGCCCACGCATTCAATGGGAGCTTTCAGCAGGCGCAGCAGTTTATTGCCTTGGGTTTTAAACTCGGATTCGGCGGTGCAATGACTTATGACCGTGCGCTGAGAATCCGCGAACTTGCCGCGCAGCTGCCGTTGGAGGCCATTGTGCTGGAAACGGATGCGCCGGATATACCCCCTGAATGGGTGGGAAAAAATGGCAGAAATAGCCCATTGGAATTGCCGAAAATTGCACAGGTTTTAGCCGATTTGAAGCAAGTAAATGTGTCGCAAGTGGTTGATATTACTGGCTCCAATGCGTTAAAAGTTTTGCCAAAATTGGCTGACTTATACACACCAGTTAAAGTGCTACTTTAAGAATGGTAAAAAAACCTTATCAATCAAGGGGCAATTTGTAACTTATTGATTTGTAATAATTTAATAATAGATTAAAAATTAAGCGATTAGAAAAAACCCTTATAAATTGGCATGTTACATTTTCAAGTCACAATTATTCACAAAGTTATCCACAGATAATGTGGAGAGTATTTTTGACATTCGGGAACTTTTTGAAAGTCAACTTTTTAATTAATTATTTTTTAATAAAAAGAGTATAAAAAGTTAGAGTTTTTATGATAGTTAATCACCGGCAATATCGCACTATTTGGCCTAATTTTAATGGAGGGGTTCCATTTGTTGAGATCATAGACCAGACAAAATTACCGCATGTTTTTGAGATTGCTAAGGTCAGCAGTTTACAGCACATGATAGCGGCTATTAAAACAATGCAGGTTCGTGGGGCGCCGTTGATAGGCGCTGCGGCTGCCTATGGCATTGCGCTTGCAATGCTGGAGAATGGCAGTGACATGCATTTAAAAGCGTCAGCTGCACAGCTTATTGCCAGTCGACCAACAGCCGTTAATTTAAAATGGGCAGTACAGCGTATGCTTGATGTGTTACTTCCGTTGCCTATTGACGACAGGCTGCAGGCGGCGTGGCAGGAAGCAGCGGTCATTTGTGATGAAGATGTGTTACTAAACCAGGCGATTGGCGCCCATGGTCTGGATTTAATCAGGCAGCAGTACAAACAAAAATCCCGCACAATCAATATTCTTACGCATTGCAATGCAGGTTGGCTGGCAACTGTTGATTTCGGTACGGCGCTGGCACCGATTTACGCTGCGCATGACGCCGGGATTGATGTGCATGTATGGGTGGACGAAACGCGGCCACGCAACCAGGGCGCCAGCTTGACGGCATGGGAGTTGGGTCAGCACGGTGTGCCGCATACGGTAATTAGCGATAATGCAGGCGGGCATTTGATGCAGCATGGGCAGGTGGATATGGTGATAGTTGGTGCGGACCGTGTCACTGGCACAGGCGATGTCTGCAACAAGATTGGTACTTATCTAAAAGCATTGGCAGCTTTTGACAGCGCTGCGTTTGGCCATCAGGTGCCATTCTATGCGGCGGTGCCATCACCAACGATTGATTGGGATCTGGATGATGGCATCAGGCAGATCGAGATTGAAGAGCGTCATGCTGATGAGCTTGCATGGATGAGCGGCAGACTGGCTAGCGGTGAAATCGCAACTGTGAATATTTTACCGTACGGTACCAGGGTGGCGAACCCTGCATTTGACGTGACACCTGCAAGGCTGGTTACAGGCATCATTACCGAGCAAGGTGTTTTTGCGCCACACCAGCTTAACATGATGCAAAGAGTGCATTCATAAAGATTTTAGAAAGCCGAATATGCAGCAGTTACGTGAGCAGTTGTTAAACATCAGTCAGCAACTTTGTCATTTAGGTTTAAATCGCGGCGCATCTGGCAATGTCAGCATCCGTGTGAGTAATGATGATGGTCAAGACGGTTTTTTGATTACGCCATCCGGTATGGTGATAGATAAAATGACCTCGGCAGACATGGTGTGGATGGATTTTTCCGGCAACGCAGTCGGGAATCGTCAGCCATCCAGCGAGTGGCGTTTTCATCTGGATATCTTGCAGCAGAAACCGGAAGTGAATGCGGTTATTCACACACATAGCATGTTTGCCACGGCATTAAGTACATTGCGGCGCGATATTCCGGCGTTTCATTATATGATTGCGCTTGCCGGCGGAGACAGTATCCGCTGCGCACCTTATGCGCTTTTTGGCAGCCAGCAATTGTCGGATTATGCTTTGCTTGCATTGCAAAATCGCAAAGCCTGTTTGCTGGCCAATCACGGCATGATTGCGGTGGGAGAAAGCCTGGAAAAGGCACTGCGCATTACGCAGGAAGTTGAAACTCTAAGTGAGCAATACCTGCGTGCCTTGCAGGTGGGTGAGCCATACATCTTGAGCCAACAGGAGATGCTGGAAGTGCAGGAGCGGTTTAAGCGTTATGGCGATTGGGCTAAAGAAAAAGTCTAACGTTCTAAAAACCTAGCGCTCAATATACAGCGAACCGCCTCGCACGTTTTTAAATGTAACGTAAATTACTTAACGCTTTTCTCGGTATCTTGCGGCTTGGCTGTCATGAACAACCTGATGAAAAATGTGGCCATCACAAGCACAAATACAATCACGCCCAAACTCAACAGACCTGTAAATGATCCAAATAAATCTTTATACATGGTAAACCTCCAGAAAATTATGTTCTTATTACTCGACTTTACACATCATTTGCGGTGTTAATTTTATTATGGAGTACAGATAATTAATTGATTTATATCAACAAGGCGTTAATCGCTTAACTTGGCAGCTACATAGGTAAACTAATAGTGGGTAAGTAAGCCATGTTATAAAAAATAAACGGCGCTGAACCAGTTTTTGTTTGTAGGTGTAAGGGCTTTAAAGTAAAATAGACTCCCGTCTGTAACAAATAATTTAAGTACCTTTCCCATGACCAAATATGTATTCGTAACCGGCGGTGTTGTTTCCTCTCTTGGTAAAGGTATCGCCGCCGCCAGCCTTGGCGCAATCCTTGAATCGCGTGGTATTAAAGTGACCATGCTGAAACTGGATCCTTATATCAACGTTGACCCAGGCACCATGAGCCCATTCCAGCACGGTGAAGTATTCGTGACTGATGATGGCGCGGAGACCGATCTCGATTTGGGTCACTATGAGCGCTTTATTAGCCAGCGCATGGGTAAGCGCAACAACTTTACTACTGGCCAGATTTACGAAACTGTCATTAAAAAAGAGCGCCGCGGTGAGTATCTAGGTAAAACCGTACAAGTCATTCCGCACATCACTGATGAAATTAAAGCGCACATCAAGCGCGGTGCCGAAGGTGCGGATGTAGCCATTGTCGAGGTTGGCGGTACTGTAGGTGATATCGAATCACTGCCGTTTCTTGAAGCGATTCGCCAAATGGGCTTTGAAGAGGGTAGAAATAATACCTGTTATATCCATCTGACATTGTTGCCCTGGATTCCGACTGCGGGCGAACTTAAAACCAAACCGACACAGCACTCTGTGAAAGAGCTGCGCGAGATCGGTATTCAGCCGGATATCCTATTGTGCCGTGCCGACCGTAATATTCCGGAAGAAGAACGCAGGAAAATTGCCTTGTTCACCAATGTTGCATCTGAAGCGGTGATCAGCGCGATTGACGCAGACTCCATCTATAAAATCCCGGGGTTATTGCATGACCAGGATCTGGATACTATTGTCTGCAAAAAACTGGAAATTGAAGCCAAACCAGCCGATCTTTCCGAGTGGGAAAAAATCGCCACTGCACTTGCTAATCCTAAACATCTGGTAAATGTGGCTTTTGTGGGTAAATATGTTGATTTAACTGAGTCTTATAAGTCTCTGACGGAGGCATTGATTCATGCCGGCATTCATACCGAGTCTAAAGTTAAAATCCATTACATGGACTCTGAAGATATCGAGAAAAACGGTACCGATGCCCTAAAAGGGATGGATGCGATTCTGGTACCGGGTGGCTTCGGCGTACGTGGCACGGAAGGCAAGATTGCTGCGATCCAATATGCACGTGAAAACAAAGTGCCTTATTTAGGTATCTGTCTAGGCATGCAGTTAGCGGTAATCGAGTTTGCACGCCACGTAGCCGGTTTACAAGATGCTAACAGCACTGAGTTCAACCCGAATGCAACGCATAAACTGATCGGTTTGATCGATGAGTGGCAAGATGCCTCAGGCAATATTGAAAAACGGGATGAAAATTCAGATTTGGGCGGTACCATGCGTTTAGGTGCGCAGATATGCCCGATTGTACCTAACACCCTGGCTGCCAGTATTTATGGATCACAGGTGAATGAGCGTCACCGTCACCGCTATGAAGTGAATAACCATTATGTCGAGCAATTAAAAGCGGCTGGCCTGGTTGTTTCAGCCCGGACGCCGACCGAAGACCTGTGTGAGATGGTTGAGTTGCCGCAAAATGTACATCCATGGTTTGTCGCCTGCCAGTTCCATCCGGAATTTACTTCAAATCCAAGAACGGGACATCCGCTATTCACAGCGTATGTGAAGGCGGCATTAGCCAATAAAAAATAAATTATTACAGGTATGAGCTGATAGTTGAAAATATTATCAGTATTTATCTTCAGCATTTATCTGTAGTTCAACTTTAAAAGGTTTATATGAAACTTTGTAACTTTGATGTCGGTCTTGAGCACCCATTATTTTTGATTGCGGGCCCTTGTGTGATTGAATCGCAACAATTGGCGATTGATACTGCAGGCCAGCTTAAAGAAATTGCGGCTGCCCTCAATATCCCATTCATTTACAAATCTTCATACGACAAAGCAAATCGCAGTTCCAATAAAACATTCCGTGGCTTTGGTATCACTGAAGGGTTGCGCATTTTAGATGAAGTGCGCCGCCAAATTGGTGTGCCTATCCTGACTGATGTGCATACCGAAGAGCAGGTACCTGAAGTTGCCAGTGTGGTGGATGTGCTGCAAACCCCTGCGTTTTTGTGTCGCCAGACTGATTTTATTACTGCGTGTGCGCGATCAGGCAAGCCGGTGAATATTAAAAAAGGCCAGTTCATGGCTCCATGGGATATGAAAAACGTGGTGCAAAAAGCCAAGGAAGCCAATGGCGGCGCGGACAACATCATGGTGTGTGAGCGCGGTGTTTCATTTGGTTATAACACCTTGGTTTCAGATATGCGTGGCCTTGCTACCATGCGTGAAACACACTGCCCGGTAGTGTTTGATGCCACACATTCGGTGCAACAACCTGGCGGCCAAGGGGATAAAAGCGGCGGCCAGCGTGAGCATGTGCCTGTACTGGCGCGCGCAGCGGTGGCAAGCGGCATTGCCGGCATATTTATGGAAACGCATCCGGACCCAGCCAAGGCATTATCGGATGGGCCTAACGCGTGGCCATTACATAAAATGAAAGATTTGCTGGAAGTGTTGGTGGATTTAGATAAGTTGGTAAAAAAAGCTGGTTTTATTGAAAGTACATTATAAAAATTAACTGCAGCTTCAGGTATGGATTTTTTATCTGTATTTATTGCCTGCTGAACAGATTTTAGTTTTTCATTGAGGAGAAAATAATGAGCGCGATTGTAGATATTATTGCCCGCGAAATTTTGGATTCACGTGGTAACCCAACAGTTGAGGCTGATGTGTTGCTTGAAAGCGGCGTAATTGGACGCGCAGCTGTGCCTTCAGGTGCATCTACCGGTGCTAAAGAGGCCATGGAATTGAGAGATGGTGACAAAGGCCGTTATTTAGGCAAGGGTGTTTTACAGGCCGTTGAAAATGTAAACACTGAAATCACCGAAGCAATTATTGGCTTGGATGCTGAAGAACAAAGCTTTATTGATAAAACTTTAATTGAATTAGATGGTACGGAAAACAAAGACCGTTTAGGTGCAAATGCCATTCTGGCAGTTTCCATGGCTTGCGCACGCGCTGCCGCTGAAGAGTCGGGCTTGCCGCTTTACCGTTATTTAGGCGGTTCAGGTGCGATGCAGTTGCCAACCCCAATGATGAATATTATCAATGGTGGTGCGCATGCTGATAACAGTGTGGATATGCAGGAATTCATGATTATTCCGGCAGGTTGTCCGACTTTCCGCGAAGCGATCCGCTGCGGTGCTGAGGTGTTTCACGCATTGAAGAAAACCTTGCACAAAAAAGGTCTGGCTACTACGGTAGGTGACGAAGGCGGCTTTGCGCCGAATCTACCTTCTAACGAGTCGGCGATTCAATACATTCTGGAAGCGATTTCAGACGCAGGTTACGAGCCAGGCCGTGATGTGTATCTAGGTTTGGATTGCGCAAGTACCGAGTTCTATAAAGATGGCCGTTACCACTTGGAATCAGAAGGTCTGGCACTGACTTCAGCGCAATTCACTGATTACCTGGCGGCTTGGTGTGACAAATACCCAATCATCAGTATTGAAGATGGCATGGGTGAGTTCGACTGGGATGGCTGGGATATCCTGACTAAACGTTTAGGTAAGACTACACAATTAGTAGGTGATGACTTGTTTGTGACCAATACCAGAATCCTGCGTGAAGGCATCCAACGTGGCGTAGCAAACTCTGTACTGATTAAAGTGAACCAGATTGGTACCTTGACCGAGACTTTCCAAACCATTGAAATGGCAAAACGCGCAGGTTACACCGCTGTGGTTTCACATCGCTCAGGCGAGACCGAAGACAGCACCATTGCTGATATTGCTGTGGCTACCAACGCACTGCAAATCAAAACCGGTTCACTTTGCCGTTCAGAGCGTATCGCCAAATACAACCAGTTATTGCGCATTGAGGAAGAATTGGGCGATGCAACCAGTTATGCAGGTAAAGAAGCGTTTTACCAATTGTTCAAGTAATTCCGAATAATACCAAGTTGAGTTCGAATCGATACTTTGTTGCACACTTTCGCCGTGCTAAATGCACAGTCTTCAATTGTGTGACTAGTCTCGTTTCGAATACAACTGGAATAAATTGGTAGGTTCTAAAATTGAAAGCCCTTACGCTCATCTTCGTTATCCTGATTGCTTTGCTGCAGTATCCGCTGTGGCTGGGCAAGGGTAGCTGGCTGCGCGTGTGGGACTTAAGCCGTCAGGTGACGGCACAGCAGGAAAAAAATAATGCGCTGAAGGCGCGCAATGATACGTTAGACGCCGAAGTCCGCGATTTAAAGAGTGGGCGGGCTGCGATTGAAGAGCGTGCAAGAAGTGAATTAGGTATGATCAAGCAGGATGAAGTTTTTTTTCAGGTGATTGATTCACAGCCACCCAAGCAATAATCCAAACATATCGCCTACAACGATTACCAGTAAAAATCAGTCCGTAGATACTACAAAGTCCTGTAACTGCCAGGACTCAAGTTATAAGCGCGCTTTTAAATTTTGTAAGGTAACGGTTGGATCTTGAGCGGGCTGTCTCCAACCAACAATTGACCGGCATCCATGCTTTCCAACCTGATTTCTGCCAGCACGTCATATCCGCTGTCTGGAGCAGGCGCACATCTAACGATTTTACCTATGCTTTCTTGATTGCCATTAAGAACATCATCACCGACATTCGGTTGAGTATTGATATGAGCAAGCTGGGTTCTACGTTTTATGCTGCCAAGATAATGTGTGCGTGCCACAATCTCTTGCCCGGTGTAACAGCCTTTTTTGAAATTGATACCGTCCAGTAAATCCAGGTTCAGCATTTGCGGTACAAATTCTTCCTGTGTTTTTAAGTACACTTCAGGAATACCCGCCTGGATTTCCAGCCACTCCCAATATTGGGCATCTGCAGTTTTTGCATGTTTTGATAATGCATCCCAAATGGCTGGCGCATTGGTAATATCGGTGAAGATCTCAAAGCGAGGCTTGCCTCCGGGTAGTTTGACTATGGCAGCATTATCCAGTGTGACCAGTTCATAAGTGTTTTGCGGTACCGTAGTAAATAGTGTACTAAGTGACTCTGTTGCATTAGGCCCGTTGAGCCCGATTTTTATAACAGATTCGCTTACATCCTGAATCTCAACTTTGCTGCGCATGACATACATTTTCAGGCGTTTCGCTATCGATTCAATCAGTGCCTTAGGCATCTGTAAATGCACATGGTCCTGATGAGAAAATGCCAGGAATAGGGCCAGCAGACGTCCCTTAGGGTTGCAGTAGCCAGTGTAATGCGCATGCTGGCCATCAAGCTGTTTGACATCATTGGTTACTTGCCCCTGCAGGAAAGCAAAGGCATCTGCACCTTCTATCTGTAATAATCCCAAATGAGAGAGGTCGCAAAACACGGTGTCATTGATTGATATATCCGAGATGGTTTCAACTGGATTTTGTTTGGCCGATTCTTGAAGAAACTGCTGCCATTGTTGTAAGCTCATGCTAACCTTTACCGAAATTATTATTAGTCTATAACTTGAAGCCAATACACATCAATTTCAACCCCTCAGTTTTATTATCGGCATTGATTCTGATAATAAGTTTGACGATGTGTTGTATTTTAATCCCGCTGACGCTGTCCTGGCAGATTAAATTGCTATTAGCAGTTGCAATGGTAGCTTCAGCGACCTACGCGGTATTGGGCTACGGTTTATTATTGTTTCCCTGGTCGGTGGTAGCATTGACGGTCAATGTGAAAAACGAATTACAAATAACGCGTAGAGATGGTCTGCAGTTACATGATTTATCGGTTTGCGCCGATAGCGTAGTGACGCCTTATTTAACGGTTATACATGTTTATGCCAAAAATGCACCGCTATGGCGGCGCATTTTTACCAGGCATCTGATTATTTTGCCCGATGCTGTTGATACAGAAAGCTATAGGCAGTTAAGGGTCTGGCTGCGCTGGGGTTATGCATAGCCCCACGATTAAGCCAAGCTAACCAGACACTTTTGATTGTCGACGGCGGTTGATAAAATTATGCCACTGGGCATTAAGTTCATGGACAGGGTGCTTCGGTGTGTAAGCCAGAATGAATAATATGCCTGCAGCCGCCGCTAAAATCCAGCGTACTTCAAAGCCCGCCTTGTCGCGGCGTGCCGGTTTTTGTTTTTTCATTGCACCCAATACGTCTTGTACGCTGTTGCCGCGCACATACATCCCGTTTACTTCCTTGGATAATTCTTTCAGGTATTCTTCATCCAGTTTGGATAAATAGCGGTCGCTGGTGCCGCCGGCAACGTTGTCATCCCGTACGCCTAGGTTGGACTCGGAAATTTGCGCAATACCCGGCTGCATGGCAAAGCTTTCGCCAGACCAATAGCCAATCAGTTGATTATATTCATCAAATTTAGGGATTGGCGTCCCCTTGTTGGATCCAATGCCGACAAACAGCCAGTCTTCACCGCCCTGGAACGCGGTTAAGTCAGCTCGATTAAATACGTGTAGCCTGGGGGCCTCTTCACCGTCGGTAAAATAAACGACCTGCGCAGGTTCAGGAAACGAGCGTATGGTTTTGGCCAGCGAGGTCATGCTTGCGCGCACTCGGCTGTTGCCAGACCATGCGGTACGCCAGTCCAGGTGGTCAATTGTGTCATTAATGGCGTCAAAATTCTCGCAAACTTCGATGGGAGTATACAGTGCAGCAACGCTCACGCCGGCGAACAGGCTGATGCTGACATTGGTGCCGCAGGGTAATTCACCGATCAGCCTGTGCATCAAGTCCTGCATAAACACCATGCGCGATACCGGTTTGCCGTTGAGGCTCTCATCTACCGTATTCATGCTTTGTGAAATATCAGCGACCAATATGTAACTATAGATGTCGCGTTTGACAGGTATTTTTGGGTTGAATAATGCAACGATGAGCAATAGTAGCGCTGTAAGCAGCAGTGTTACATCACGGCGGTGGCGGAAATAGTTAATCAGTTTATGCATAACCGGTCTGCCCTTTAAGGTAATCCCACCGGAATATTGCCCATGATCAGTCCTGGAGTGTCGCTTTCGCCAACCCCCGGTGTTGGGGTACCTGGCAACATGGTGAGTAGACGGTCCAGATTGTGCCGTGCTCCCCAGTTTGAATGATCCAGTCTTAATGATTGCTGATAAGCGGTTTTAGCTTGTCGGAACAAATATTCAGCTTCATCGCGCACGGTCATGCTCGTGCCATTGATAATAAGGCCGCGCCTGAAAAAGATATTGCCCAGGTTGTATTGAATCGCGGCTTTTTGCTCCGTAGTGGCGCCGTTAAGCGCTTTGTTGAAAAGTAGCGTGGCTTCTTTATAGCGCTCATTTTGTGCCAGCCAGTAGGCGGTAGAAAATTTGGCTTCAAAGCTTTGCAAGTCTGTTTTTGGCGGTTTACCTGCGCTAATGGCTTCATTGAACGCTTCAATTTGTTGAATGCGGTTGAAGTAATAGAGGCTGGACAGTGCGGCAGCTATTGCAATAATTGCAAAAAGCCAGGTGAGTTTTTTCACGGTAAAAAAATGTGAAATCCTGAAAGATAACGGTTTTTGTATGTTTAGTGCCATGTTTTAACCTCTAAGTGTTTCACTCCCAGCAACAGCGCAATCATCATGGCGGCGATGATGAAGCAGACATTTGAATAGTCGTGACCGGGTATTTTTTCAAAGTACTTGATGGGTTTCTTCTCGCGGTTATTAATATCGTTCATCGCCAGCTGTAAAGATTTAGGATCTTCGGCTTCATAGGCTTTGAAAGGTGTTTTGAGCGTTTTGAAGAATTCATTGAGCTCAATTTCCGGCGGCAAGGCCTGGTCTTCAGCAGGTTTGTAGCTGGTATCAAAAATACTCAAACCGCCGGGCTGACGCAGCACTATCCAATACAGGCTGATGTGCAGGCGGTCAAACCAGTCTTTAACTTTCTGCTGCGTATTTGCATCCAGGCGACCAGCACCATCAGATAGCAGAATCACTGCACGTGAACCGGAGTCCGGAATTTTGTCGAATAAACCGGCACTGCTGGTTAACCCGCTGCCGATGTTGGTTTGAAACAGCGCATTGCCGCCAGTTGCCTGCACCGCAGCAATAACCGCTTTTTTATTTTCGCTGAGCGGCAGAACATACATCGCTGAGTTACTGAAAGTGATCATGCCAAACATGTCCTGCTGCCGTGACTTTACAAAATCAGTAATGAGCCTAGCTGCTGCAACCGATTTGGTTTCGCCTACTGTGGTGTTGCCGCCAGCAGTTGTCGTGCCGGAGAAAGGGTCGTCCATACTTGCGCTGCGGTCTAATACCAAGGCAATCTGGGCGCCAACACCAATACGTTCTATTTTTTGCTCAGTGGTATGCGGTGCTGCCAGGCCTAAAATAATAAAAACCAGGGTCAGTACAGCCAGGATTTTCAAAATGAGCCCGATTAAGTCAGATAGCGGGTCTGCCGGCAGCATATTGACCCAGGAATAATGCTTGGCGTGCACGCGTTGTAACAGCAAAGGAACAATAGCCAGCGGCAGTAGCCACAATAGCCATGGGTAGGAAAAAACCATGGCTTACACTCCTGCCTTCAATGGCGAAGGTATAAGACCGCGTTCACAATCGCGGCAACGGCGTGCGAATTGTATGAGCCATTGGTGAGGGTTGGAACCCGTGCCATGCGCCGGTTCCGGTTTAAAGTTCGGCTCAAAATACACCTGGCGAGACAAGCCAAAGAAATGTTGTATCTCTGACCTTAGCGGTGAGAAATTCGGGTGTCTTGCCAGAAAAACATCCAGGTTATCGTTAAATACGCTCATCGCCGCAGTGCTGTTTAAGGATTGATGCACTGCGGAAACGGCCTGTTTTAAGCCTTCTGTCGTGTCGGGTGTTTTGCGCAAGGTGCGGTACGCTTTGGCAAAAGCGCCACCCATGCGCGGTAACCAGGCATGTTTACCTAATATGTAAAGTAAACCAATCAGGCTCACACCAAGAAAACCCAGCGCCACTTTCAGCCTTTGCTTTTCATTTTCATTGGACATCAGCAGCGGCCCAAGAAACGGGCTCATGTTGTTTTCAATTTTTACCTGGCCAAAAATGGCGATCGGTGAAATGGCAATGTCCAGGCTGGGGATGCGATACTTAACCAGATCCTTACTATTTCTGGTGTTGATCAGGTTGATATACTCAGGCCCAAGCGCAGCATTCTTGGCCACTACATTATTGGTAAATACTTGGTATGCCAATTTAATACGGTGTGTAATGTAGTTTTTGTGCTCTTCTTTTATATGATTGATGCTCTTGAGTTCGATACCAATCAATTGGCCTTTGTAGCGTTTTTCATAGCCGGTGATAGGCAAAGAGGTGTCAATTAATTTATATGGAGCCCTGATGGTTAAAATAACTTCGCGCTCTATGACATCACCCACGGTATAGCCGACCAATTTTACCGGGTCTTTTGTTGCTATGGTGACGATGCCGTCTTTAACGTCCGGCAGGTCCTGGCTATCAATTGCCATTGCCGGTAATGGCGCAGTGCAGAGCAAAAACATGAATGCACAGATACGGATAAATTTTGTCATGGTGAGTTTTTTTACTTAAATTAAGCCGCTACAAATTGGTGGAAATATTCCGTGAGTAAATCCGCATCGAATTCACCTTCTACATAAAACGGTGGCATATCAAAGCGCATGAATAATTCATATATTTCTTCGCGTCTATTTTCGAATGATTGCACGATTTTTTCGCGCAATTCCTTGCGTATGAACAAGGTACGTTTTTCGCCTGTTTCGGCATCGGTAACGCTGGTTAAGCCAAACTCCGGCAAATGCCTGTATTCAGCGGCATCCCATAATACGATTGGTACAATATGGTGGCGTAACAGGTTGGATAATGCACTTTCCAGCAGGTCGTTAGGCATGTGGAAGTCGGAAATCAAGAACACCAGCGAACGCTCGCGCGGTAAATAACGGTAAACCTCGGTGATGCCATTGCAGTTTACCGGTGCCGGGTGAAAGTCTTTTAGCGACTCTGCCATGGCAATTGCATGGTGCGATTTGAATGAAGTGGTACTGATCCATTCTTCACGTACTTTTTCATCAAAGCCGATGAATCCAAATGGGTCGTGATGCTCACTGGCGGATTGCGCTACTGATTCAGCAATTTCGGCTGCAAGTTTGATTTTTCGTTTCTTGGCGCCAAAATTCATGCTGCCGGACAAATCACAGATTACATAAACGGGGGTTGCGCTTTTTTGGTTAAACAGTCGCACATAGACCTGTTCCAGCGGGTCGCGGATGGTCTGGCGAATATCAATGCGGCGAGGGTCTGGATAGGAGAGCAGCGTGGTGTGACCGCGAAACTCCATACCCATGCCACGCTGCGTGCTGGCGTGGCGCCCGGGATGACGTCCGCGTGAACGCCAGCCGATGTGGTAATCAAAAGATTTAATGTGTTCAAACATAATTTAAGTCTTGCAGCACTTGATGGATATTTAAATTACGGTGCGGCAACCGCATTCACAATGCCGTGCAGCATTTCACGCGCGATTTCAGTGCGGCGCATTTCATATACGGGGCTAAATACCAAACGGTGCGCAATGGTGGAGTGAAACACTGCGTGAATATCATCCGGCAATACCGCACTGCGGTTGTTTAACCATGCGTTTACACGCGCAGCACGGAGCATCATGCTCATACCGCGGGGGCTGGCGCCGGCCAGCACCAGACGATTCATGTCTACGCCAGAAACTTTTACGCCATAGTCGAGTGGTGCCTTGGTCGCCTTCCACAGATTTAAAGCATATTTTTTGAGTGTGTCGCTGGCTTCAATGCTGCTCTGTACTATTGCAGAAAAAGCATTAAGTTCATCAAATTGCAGAATATCCTGTTTTACCGTTTCCACTAATGCATCGACATTGTGGAATCTGGTATCGAACACCAAAGCTTCCATGATGGCATCATCATTTGGTACGACGATAGGGATTTCCATCATGAAACGGTCACGCGCGGCGGATGGAATCTCAAAAGTTTCTTCTTTTTCAACCTGGTTGCGGTCGGCAAATACGATCATATGCGGGAAATAGTGTTCTGCATTGAACGCAGACAGGCTTCGCTCAGCCATGACACGTAGCAACAATGAATGCACTTGCGGACGGGCACGGTTGATTTCATTGAAGAAGAATACAGAAAGGTTTTCGCCGGACATCAAGAGCGGGCCGGGGCTTACGTGCGGCTTGCCGTCTTCGCCAAGGTAGGTGTGATACACCAAGTCATTAGGCATCAGGTCGATGGTACCTTCAATACGCTGGTAACCGCCGCCAATGCCGCGTGTAAATGCACGCAATAAAGTGGTTTTACCTACACCGACATCACCCTCAAGCAGAACGTGGCCACGTGCAAAAATTGAAGTGGTAATTAAGCGTACTGGCGTGTGCTGACCTACTACGACTTTATTGACTTCTGACTCTAAGGTAAGCGCATGATCGCGCCAATCGGCTAGCTGAGCGTCACTCATTGAAATTTCCCGTATCTTTTTTGAAATGGTTAAAATTAAGTTAGGTGCATAGTAAACGTTTTTTTACCGGGGGTAAACAGATCGGTATACCCCTTGCGCGAATTTATATGAATTTATGCAAAAAAATGATAAAAATACTGATATTAAAGTGAATAACGCTTTCGTAAAAATGGATTTCCAGCGAAAATAGCATAAGTTGAATCAAATTCATGGGTTTAGTGCAATATCTTGCTAAGCTGAAAACCTGCTCAGGAAATAATTAAGAAATAAAATCATGCAAAGACAAAATAGTTTCACAAAAGAAGAATTACTTAAATGCGGCCGTGGCGAAATGTTTGGGGAGGGTAATGCCCAATTGCCATTGCCACCGATGCTGATGTTTGATCGTATTGTTTCTATTACTGAGGATGGCGGCAAATATGGCAATGGCCAAATTATCGCTGAACTCGATATTAAACCTGATTTATGGTTTTTTGAGTGCCATTTTACCGGAGACCCGGTAATGCCTGGTTGTCTGGGTCTGGATGCGATGTGGCAGTTGGTAGGCTTCTATTTGGGCTGGATGGGCGGTCCTGGCCGTGGCCGTGCGCTAGGCGCGGGTGAGGTGAAATTCACTGGTCAGGTGTTGCCTACGGCAAAAAAGGCAACATACACCATAGATTTAAAGCGTGTGATTATGCGTAAGCTGGTGATGGGTATTGCCGATGCTACGATGCAAATAGACGGCCGTGAGATTTATGCGGCAAATGATTTGCGCGTAGGTTTGTTTACGCGAACAGATAACTTTTAACTTAATTTAATTACAATTAGTCTAAATCAATTTTAAGTTAAAATTCAGTTATTAATTATTTTATAGGAGTGCACGATAATGCGTCGTGTCGTTGTCACTGGAATGGGGATTGTTTCCAGTTTAGGAAACAATAAAACCGAAGTATTAGATAGCCTGCGCCATGGCCGGTCAGGTATCACATATCAACCGGAATACGCAGAGCGTGGCTTGCGCTCGCATGTGGCCGGGTCAATTAAAAATCTTAATGTTGAAGAGTTGATTGATCGTAAGCTGCTGCGCTTTATGGCAAAGGGTCATGCCTATGCCTGGCTTGCCATGCAGGAAGCCATTGCTGATGCCGGTCTGCCGGAAGAAATGGTGTCAAATGTGCGCACAGGTTTGATTGTTGGTGCGGGTGGCGCTTCGCATGAAAGTATCCTGGAAGGGATTGATACGCTGCGTGAAAAAGGCGTGCGCCGTGTCGGGCCTTACATGGTGACCAAGGCCATGGCGAGCGGCGTGTCAGCCTGTCTGGCGACCGGGGCGAAAATAAAAGGTGTCAATTACGGCATCAGCTCGGCATGTTCAACCAGCGCGCACTGTATAGGCGCCGGTGTAGAGCAGATTCAAATGGGCAAGCAAGACATCGTATTTGCCGGTGGTGCAGAAGAAGAGCATTGGACACTGTCATTCATGTTTGATGCAATGGGTGCACTGAGCAGTAAATATAACGAGACCCCCGATAAAGCTTCACGTACTTATGATGCTAATCGCGATGGCTTCGTGATTTCCGGCGGCGGTGGCATTGTGGTGCTTGAAGAGTATGAGCACGCCAAGGCACGTGGCGCAAAAATCTATGCTGAAGTTGTCGGCTATGGCGCCACCTCTGATGGTTACGACATGGTGGCACCGAGTGGTGAGGGTGCAGTGCGCTGTATGCGTATGGCACTGGATGGCGTTAAAGACAAGATTGACTACATCAACACACATGGCACCAGCACTCCGGTAGGTGACGTGAAAGAGCTGGAGGCAATTCGTGAAGTGTTCGGTGAAAACGGCTTGAAACAGAATCCTGCAATCGCTTCGACCAAGTCGCTGTCAGGCCATGCATTGGGAGCGGCTGGGGTAAATGAAGCGATTTATACCCTGCTGATGATGAAAAACAATTTCATTGCAGCATCTGCCAATATTGAAACGCTGGATCCGGCTGCAGAAGGCTTGAATATTGTGCGTACTGCAATAGAAAATGTAAAAGTTGAGACGGCACTATCGAATAGCTTTGGTTTTGGCGGTACAAATGCGTGCCTAATTTTATCTACAAAAAACCTGTAAGCTAGGGCGCGAAACGTCCGGTTTACGGAAACGAAGTAATGATTAAAGCTAAACGCCTAGGCGTGCTGTTGGCTTTATTTGTCCTAAGTAGCTGTGCGGTGCTGGGTGACCGCACAGTGAATATCTCTGCTGCACAAATTCAAACTAAGCTCAATGAGCGTTTAGACATCCCCATTTCTTTACTAAAAGTTTTTGATGTCAAATTAAGTAATGCTTTAGTAAAGTTTGATGATGCATCCGGCCGCATACACACGACGCTTGATACGCGATTAACGAGCCAATTAACGAATCAGGTATTGGCAGGCAAGCTGGCTATTTCCGGCAAGCTGCGTTTTGATGTAGAAACCAATTCAGTAGTATTGGATGACACTCAAGTTGAAAATCTGAATTTCAATGGTTTTGACGGGTCGTCTAATGATGTATTGAATGCGTTTGCAAAATCCATGGGCGGTGAATTGTTGAATGGCTTAACGCTTTACACCGTAAAGCCGGAAGATCTCAAAATAGGTTCGCGGCAATATCGACCCAAAGATATGCAAATTACGGGGAAAAACCTGGTGATCACGCTCAATCCTGAAAATTAAGCCAACAGTGAAATGTCCGGGTGTTGTTACGAAAGCCCAAGTGTTGTTACAAACCCCCGGGAGTTCTTACAGAATAAGTGCAGCGGCGACGGCGCGGCCTTCACTCATCAGTATGTTATAAGTGCGGCAGGCAGCCGCTGTGCTCATGCATTCCAGTGCAATGCCAGCTTCGGTTAAGCTTTGGTAATTTTTAGGGTGCAAAAACAAGTGTTTAGCGCCGGTCCCCAATAAGACCACTTCAGGTTTTAAGTGTGCGATCTGTTTAAAATGGTCATTGGTCAGGTCTGCAAAACCTGTCACCAGCCAATCATGAATGACTGTGTCAGGTGTCACAATCAAGCTTTGTGTATAACGTTGCCTGTTAATCTCAATGTAACTTTCGCTATAAGCGGTGATTAAATTGTTATTTTCAGCAGTAGTTAAATGAAGTTTCATCTGTGTTTTGCAGCCTGTTTGCCGTTAGGCTTTCATTGAATCAAAGCATCATTCTAATGTAAACTAGCACCTTTAACTATTATGCTTTTTAAGCGCAAAATCACGCATCATGCAGCCCATACTCAAATCTAATAAACTCAATAATGTCTGTTATGACATTCGTGGCCCTGTATTGCAGCGTGCACGCGAAATGGAAGAGGACGGCCAACGCATTATCAAGCTTAATATCGGCAATCCTGCGGCGTTTGGTTTTGAAGTGCCGGAAGAAATCCAGCAGGATGTAATCCGCAATATGTCAAAAGCAGGCGGCTACACCGACAGCAAGGGCTTGTTTGAACCGCGCAAGGCGATTATGCATTACACGCAGAGCAAGCATATTCAGGGTGTTACTGTAGATGACATCATTATCGGCAATGGCGTGTCCGAGTTGATTGTGATGGCGATGCAAGGCTTGCTCAACAATGGTGACCAGGTGTTGGTGCCTATGCCTGATTATCCATTATGGACGGCAGCGGTGAATCTGGCTGGCGGTACCGCACGTCATTACCTGTGTGATGAGGCAACTGGCTGGATGCCTGATCTAAAGGATATCGAATCCAAGATTACCGCCAATACGCGCGGCATTGTGGTGATTAACCCGAATAATCCAACCGGCGCGCTGTACCCGCGTGAAATTTTGGAGGGCATTATTGAGATTGCCCGTCATCATGGCTTGGTGATTTTTGCCGATGAGATTTATGACAAGGTTTTATACGATGGCAATGTGCACACGTCTATTGCATCGCTGGCTGATGATGTTTTGTTCGTCACTTTCAATGGCTTATCTAAAAACTACCGTACCTGTGGATATCGTGCTGGCTGGTTGATTATCAGTGGCGAGAAAAAACACGCAAAAGACTATATTGAAGGCTTGAATATGCTGGCGTCTATGCGTTTGTGTGCCAATGTGCCCGGTCAATTGGCAATTCAGACTGCACTTGGTGGTTATCAGAGTATTGATGACCTGGTAGCGCCGGAAGGCCGTTTGTGTAAACAGCGTGATATTGCCTATGAGATGCTCAATGCAATTCCGGGCGTGAGTTGTACCAAGCCACAGGCGGCGATGTACCTGTTTCCTAAACTGGATCCGGAAATCTATCCGATCAAGGACGATCAGCAGTTTATTCTGGATCTGCTGCTGGAAGAAAAAGTATTGCTAGTGCAAGGCACCGGTTTTAATTGGAAAACGCCAGATCATTTCCGTGTGGTATTTTTACCTAATGTTGATGATCTTGCTGAAGCGATCAGACGCATTTCCAGATTCCTGGAAAATTATAGAAAAAAGCATAATACGAACAATATTGGAGCAAAAGCTTGAAACAGTTGAATGTAGGAATCTTAGGCTTAGGCACAGTAGGCGGCGGTACTTATCGAGTGCTCACGCGTAACGCATCAGAAATTTCGCGCCGCATAGGCATTGCTATCAATGTAGTGCAAGTGGCCGATAAAAATGTTAATCATGCAAAAAACATAGTTGCCGACAATGTAGATGTGACTGATGATGCCTTTGCCGTTGTGAATAACCCGGATGTAGATGTCGTGGTTGAGCTCATTGGCGGCTATACGCTAAGCAAAGAATTGGTGTTAAAAGCGATTGCCAATAAAAAACATGTGGTCACTGCCAATAAAGCGCTGATCGCCTTGCATGGCAATGAAATTTTTGCGGCGGCTCAAGCGAATAATGTAATGGTTGCGTTTGAAGCGGCGGTGGCAGGCGGCATTCCTATCATTAAAGCATTGCGCGAAGGATTAGGCGCTAACCGTATCGAGTGGGTCGCCGGTATCATCAATGGTACGACCAATTTTATCCTTACTGAAATGCGTGAAAAAGGTTTGAATTTCGCTGATGTATTGGGTGAAGCGCAACGCTTGGGTTATGCTGAGGCAGACCCGACTTTCGACGTGGAAGGCATTGATGCGGCGCATAAATTGACGATTATGTCAGCGATTGCTTTTGGCATGCCAATGAAGTTTGAACAGGCGTACACAGAAGGCATTACCAAGTTGCAGCAGGTTGATATTAAATACGCTGAAGAACTGGGTTATCGCGTGAAGCTATTAGGCATTACCAAACGCACGGATAAAGGTGTGGAGCTGCGAGTTCACCCTACACTTATTCCCGAGAAGCGCCTGGTGGCGAATGTGAATGGTGCCATGAATGCAGTTGTGGTGAAGGGCGATGCTGTTGGCCCTACACTTTATTATGGTGCAGGGGCAGGGGCTGAGCCAACTGCAAGCGCGGTAGTGGCTGATCTGATGGATGTGGCACGTTTGATTGATGCAACCAGCGCGCAGCGTGTGCCTTACCTGGCATTCCAGCCGGATCAGGTGCAAGATTTACCTATCTTGCCAATTGATGAGATACAAAGCGCTTATTATTTGCGCCTGCGAGCCAGTGACAAACCTGGTGTGCTGGCGGAAGTTACCAAAATTCTAGGTGACCGTAACATATCAATTGATGCAATGATGCAAAAAGAGCCGGATGAAAACGAAACAGAAGCAGATATTGTCATTCTGACGCACATCACGGTTGAAAAAAACATGAACGCGGCGATTGCTGCCATTGAGTCACTTGCTGCCATTGTTGGCAAAGTAGTGCGCATTCGCATGGAAGAATTGGCGAAATAACTCACTTATCGTTATTTCGATGCAAGTCGGAATGACGATAAAGATGGATTTGTAAAAATGGTGTCGCAGTAATTTATGCAACCTTGTGTTTATATACTGGCTAGTCAACGTAACGGTACTTTGTATATTGGAGTTACTTCTAATTTAGTACAACGAATTTGGCAGCATAAAAATGATCAGGTTGATGGCTTTACTAAGCAGCATCAGGTGCATATATTGGTTTGGTATGAGCAACATGAACGCATTGAATCTGCAATTGTGCGAGAAAAGCAGATTAAAGAATGGAAACGTCAGTGGAAATTGGATTTGATTGAAAAGTTTAATCCATATTGGAATGATCTGTATAAAACAATAGTTTAACCAAGTAAGTTATAAATATTGTCATTCCGACGGAAGTCGGAATCTAGGGACTTTGAATTTGAGACGCTGGATACCGACTTTCGTCGGTATGACGAAAATGAATTGCAAATTTAGAGATAAATATGAAATATATCAGTACACGCGGGCAGTCGCCTGCGCAAAGCTTTAGCCAAATTTTGCTAGGTGGTTTAGCGCCAGATGGTGGCCTGTATTTGCCTGAAAGTTATCCGCAGTTCACGGATGCCGATTTGACGGCCATGCGCGGCTTGTCCTACGCAGACTTGGCATTTTCAATTCTGTCACGTTTTGTGGATGACATTCCGGCAGATGACCTGAAAGCGATCATCGATAAAACTTATCGTGCCGATGTATATGCCTACACACGTAAAGGGCAGTCTGCCACGGATATTACGCCAACACTAAAATTGGAAGATAACCTCTACCTGTTAAGTCTTTCCAATGGTCCTACGCTGGCATTTAAAGACATGGCGATGCAGTTGCTGGGTAACCTGTTTGAATACGTGCTGACTAAAGAAGGCAAAACGACCAACATTCTGGGTGCTACTTCCGGCGATACAGGTTCGGCCGCGGAATATGCGATGCGCGGTAAAAAAGGTATCCGTGTATTTATGCTGTCACCGCATAAAAAAATGAGCCGTTTCCAGACTGCGCAAATGTTCAGTTTGCAGGATGAAAACATCTACAATATTGCCGTAAACGGCGTGTTTGATGACTGCCAGGATATGGTGAAAGCCGTGTCCAATGATGCAGTTTTCAAGGCGCAATATAAAATCGGCGCAGTAAACTCCATTAACTGGGGCCGCATCGTAGCGCAAGTGGTTTACTACTTTAAAGGCTATTTTGCCGTCACGCAGAATAATGCGCAAAAAGTAAGTTTCTCAGTGCCATCAGGCAACTTCGGCAATGTATGTGCCGGGCATATCGCACGTATGATGGGCTTGCCGATAGATAAGCTCATTGTCGCTACCAATGAGAACGATGTGTTGGATGAGTTCTTTAAAACAGGGGTATACAGCCCGCGTGGTTCAGCCAAAACTTACCATACTTCAAGTCCATCAATGGACATCAGCAAGGCATCAAACTTTGAGCGCTTTGTATTTGACCTGGTCGGCCGTGACAGCGAGAAAACCCGTGCCTTATGGAGCAAGGTAGATAACGGCGGCAGTTTTGACTTAAAAGCAGACGGTTATTTTGCAAAAATCGCCTATTACGGTTTTGTTTCTGGCAGCAGTAACCATGCTAACCGCATGCAAACGATTCGTGACACAGCAGCTAAATATGATGTGGTGATTGATACCCACACCGCAGACGGTCTTAAAGTTGCCCTGGCATATTTTGATAAAAAAACACCGATGGTTGTTCTGGAAACAGCGCTGGCAGCCAAGTTCGAGGATTCAATTGTTGAAGCCCTGGGTCATGCGCCTGAGCGCCCGGCAGCGCTGAATGGTATTGAAGATTTGCCACAGAAATTCACGGTGATGGATGCTGATTCAGCAGCAATTAAACAGTTTATTGTAGAAAAAACGAGCTAAATCAAAATGCAGGTTTATCACGAGCTACTTAATCACGTGTTGCAGCATGGCAACAAAAAGGAAGACCGGACCGGCACCGGTACATTGTCGGTGTTCGGCTACCAGATGCGCTTTAATCTGGCCGATGGTTTCCCGCTGCTCACAACCAAAAAAGTACACCTGAAATCCATTATTCATGAGTTGCTGTGGTTTTTACAAGGCAGCACCAATATTGCCTATTTAAAAGAAAATGGTGTGCGCATTTGGGATGAGTGGGCGGATGAACACGGCAATCTGGGACCGGTTTATGGCTACCAGTGGCGTAACTGGCCTAAGGCAGACGGCACGCATATTGACCAAATCACACAAGTGGTCGAAGCAATCAAGAAGAACCCTGATTCACGCCGGTTGATTGTTTCTGCGTGGAATGTGGCGGATGTAGACCAGATGAAGCTACCGCCTTGCCATGCGTTCTTTCAGTTCTACGTTGCAGATAGCAAGCTTTCTTGTCAGCTGTATCAGCGCAGCGCGGATATTTTCCTGGGTGTGCCGTTCAATATTGCGTCATATGCCTTGCTTACCATGATGGTGGCGCAGGTGTGTAACCTGAAGCTGGGTGATTTTGTACATACATTGGGCGACGCGCATATCTACTCCAACCATTTGGAGCAGGTGCATGAGCAGCTTACACGCACACCGTGTGCCTTGCCTACCATGCGTATTAATCCTGATGTAAATGATATCTTCAGTTTTAAATTTGAAGACTTTACTTTGGAGAATTACGATCCATATCCTGCCATTAAAGCCTTAGTAGCTGTTTAGGTCTTTTAATACGTTCATGAAAAAAGAGGTTGCCCTTCACTAGTAGGGCAACCTCAGCTTGTGATTCTAGGGGGAAAATCACAAGTAGGCAATCACAAAAAGGATAACAAGTTACTGCAAATAGTAATTAATACCCGGCTGGTGCAGACTCTGTAGTTTTAACCGCAGAGGCTGCTTTGTAGCTGGCGTATTCATCTGTTGTTATCATGCCGTCATGGTTAGCATCAGCTACATCAAACACAGTCGCTAAAGTCTTGTCTTTAACCGCTTCTTTCAACGAGATTTTTTCGTCGCCATTACGATCCAGTTTTTTGAAATCTGCATCTGCTGGCGCCTTTGCAATTGAATCATCAACTTTTGATTCAGCTATTATGATTTCAGCAGATTTACTGTTCTTGGCGGTAGTGCTTTTTTGAGCATTGTTGCTGTCTGCAAATGCAGGTGTGCTAAGACCTGCGATAAATAGCGAAGTGATCGCACCAGTGGTAATTAAGCTAATGGTTTTGCTGGAAAAATTGAATTTCATTGGATTTACTCCTAAATAAATTAAAAACTGCAAGTAACACAGCAATTAATATATAGCTAACATCGTGCCAACTTTTTTTATTAATAATAATCAATAAGTTAGTGAAAGTTTAGTTTAATGAATATTGATTATTTTGTCGTTGGATTACGACTAATAAAAATCAATATGACTAACTATATGATTTTTAAAAATAAAATTTGTCGCTTAATAGCGACAATAAATAGAAATAAATTTTATATTAAGATTTTTCGGAGTAGCTGAATAAATCATTAACATGGTCCGGCAGTCAGTAGCAGCTTGTTTTTTAACATTTAGATTGTCATAAATACTTTATCTTCAGGTCTCCAAATTGTCATTGGCACAGATTATGCTTGTTATCCAATGCAATACTATCAAACTTGATAATAAGGAGATGAAAAATGAAAAGTTTATTTAAACAAACGCCGTTATTCGTGAGCACGATATTGGCATTGGGAGCGCTTACTGTTTTTGCCAAAAACAGCCCCACATTTGATATTCATACCAGTGTGATTTCCAAGGCTGTGCAAAGTGAGAATGGTGTAATTCTAGTTTTGACTGAGCGTGGAGACATTGCTGCGGAAGCAGCCTATTTGTTACTGGCGCAAACCAAGCAGAATGAAGGCTACGCGCCGTTATTAATGGCAGTAGAGAATGACAAAGTTGCTGGGTATAAGAGTGCTTTAGGACTACCCCATGCATCATTACCAGCCGTGATTTTTTTCAATAAGTCCGGTAAAGAAATAGTGCGCGTGGTCGCTGCCAAGTCTGCAATGACCAATTTTGGTCAATTGCAATATAAAGTGAGTTAGCATGACTTATTCAGGTACATAGGGCAAAGATCAATCAATTATGTAACATGCCTGGATTTCTGCCACATCTTCATGTATGACAATCCAAATTTCTGAATTTACCTTAAATTAAGCCAAGCTAGTTTTGGGAGGTATTGTTTTTGAAGGCATTGGCTTGTATATGATGTCGTTCCAGCAGCCGATAAAATTCTGTACGGTTCCGCTGCGCAAGTCTGGCAGCCTGCGTGACATTGCCCTGGGTTAATTTTAATAGACTTACAAGGTAGTTCTGCTCAAAGTTTCGGCGGGCAGCATCTAGCGAGATAATCGTGCTTGATTCATTCTGTAAGGCTTTCTGTACCAAATTAGCTGGGACAATCTGTGTGGTCGCTAGTACTACAGTCTGCTCAACAAGATTTTGTAATTGACGTACATTACCTGGCCAGGGTGCTGCGATTAGTATTTCTAAAGCGTCAGGCGCAAAGCTGTGGACCTTTTTTTTGTATTTTTTGTTGAAAACATTGATGAAGTGGTTCGCTAATAAACTGATATCTTCAAGACGGTTGGCTAGAGATGGAATTTCCAGACCAACGACATTGATTCGATAAAATAAGTCTTCACGAAAGCGTTCCTTGCGCATTTCGTCGGCCAAGTTGCGGTGAGTGGCTGATATTAGCCTGACATCAATACTGACATCGGCGGTGCTGCCAACAGGACGGATTGTGCGTTCCTGCAATGCTCTTAAAACTTTAACCTGCAGTGCCAGCGGCATATCACCGATTTCATCTAAAAACAGCGTACCGCCGTTAGCACTTTGAAACAGGCCAATGTGTGCTTTTACTGCGCCTGTAAATGCACCCTTGCTATGACCAAATAGTTCGGATTCGAGAAGATTCTCTGGAATTGCGCCGCAGTTAATTGCGACAAACGGTTTGGAATGACGGGGACTTGCATGGTGGATAGCGCGAGCCAATAATTCTTTACCAGTGCCACTTTCACCTTGTATAAAAACACTGGCATCGGTTGCAGCGATAAGTTTAGCCTGACCAAGCAAATTCTCCATTTGCGGACTGCGTGTAATTATTTCTGCGCGCCAGCTGCCGTTTTCTTCAGTGTCATAGTTAACAGCATGAGTACCGCTTAAACGTAGCGCAGCAGATACCTGATACAACAGTTCCTGACTATCGAAAGGCTTAGTCAAAAAGCCAAATGCCCCGCGTTGCGTTGCGCGTACTGCATCCGGAATCGAGCCATGCGCAGTTAATATGATCACAGGTAAGGTAGGGTGCGCGTCATGCACTGCTTCCAGCAGGGCCATACCATCCATGGCTGGCATGCGTAAATCGCTGATGACAAGGTCTGGGCGCTGTAGTGATATGGCTGACATTGCCTCAGCGCCATTTTTTGCTATAGCAGTGTTGTAGCCGGCGGCATTGAGACGTATGCTAATGAGTTTTAGTATGTCCTGGTCATCGTCGACGATGAGTATATTAGGTTTTTGCATGTGTTAAGGCTAATTGCTGGGCTTGGTGTCGCGTTCGCTCATGGTTTTTTCAATGTTTTTCAATTCATTCAGTTTTTGTTCTAACGCTTTGTTTTTTTGTTCCAAGGCCTCATATCTTTGTTGAATGGAATCAAGTTTTTTTATATCTTCGCGACTCTTCTGTAATTGCTTTGTATTGTCTGACGTATATTCGTATAGTAGGCTAACTAAAGAAGAATCAGCAGGATTAAGGATATTTCCCTGTAATAAATCCTGTAGTAAATTTTGTGCTTTTGCATTATCACGCATGCGGCTACTGGGTAACGCATACATACACGCCAGTTTAATGTGCAGTACCAAATCCTTGCTATTTTCTGCTAATGCCTGATTAGTCTCTGTGAACACTTTTTTTTGTATTTCAGGGGCAAGGTTAGAGTAGCTGTCAATAAATGATATCAGTTCTATGACGTGATCCTGTTTAGAGGCCATTGCTTTATAACTTTTTGCCGGAGCGGCCTTACTCATGTCTGTTTTGTTGATGCAGCCGCAGGCTAACACAAGACTGCAAAGTAAGATTGTAAAATTCTTGATGTTCATTTAAGTTCCAGCTTATTGATATTATATTTTAGGTAAACTCACGATAAAGTGTGCGCCTTGACGCGTCGGAGCGAGCTCGATGCTGCCTCCATGCGTTTCAACAAGGTCTTTGGCAATAGTTAAGCCGAGACCGCTGCCGCTTATTAAGCTTTTATGTACCGTGGTGCCCCTGTAAAATGGGTCGAACAATTTTTCTTGATCAGCTTTTTCCAAGCCTGGCCCATTATCTACCACCTCGATAAAAGATCGATTTTTTTCTTCATCTGTGCGTATCCTGATATGCCCAAGGTCAGGCGTATATTTAATAGCGTTGGAAATAAGATTGTCTAAAATGATTGTTAGCTTCTCTTCATCGGCATTTATTTCAACAAGATTGTAAATGGTTTCTATGACCAATTTCTTGTTAAGAATGGTTAATTCATGCGCATGGATAACTTTGTTGATCAGGTCCGGCAAGTTTACGCGATGCAAACTGAGTTTGGGCTGTATGGATTCCATTCTGGTGTAATTGAGCAGGTTTTCTATCATTTTTTGAAGGCGAATACTGTTATCTCTCAAGATGCGCGTGATTTCCGCTTGTTGTGCCGATAGTGCGCCGCCAATGCCATCATTCAATAGTTCAGTGGCCTCTCTTATTGCAGTGAGCGGCGTTTTAAGTTCATGCGAAACATGGCGCAGAAATTGTTGTTTTTGTTCGTTAAGTTCTTTAAGTTCAATGCGTAGCCAATCCAGACGTTGCCCCAGAATGCGCAAGTCGCCCGGCCCGTCAATAGCGATTTTCTCATCATAAAATCCTTCCCCGAGTTCCCTGATGGCAGTGTCCATGCGGCGAATCGGGCGAGCCAGCATAAATGCAATGCACCCTGCTACTAACAACGCTAACGGGATTAATACCAGACTTTGTAAGAACAAATTGCTTTGCGTCTTTTGTGCAGCAAGGGTGAGCTGCGACGATGCGCTATCTATGATTTGATTGTTCTCTTCGATAATCACTCCGATTTGCTGCGTAAGCTTACTGAAAGTATCAAGAAATTCCAGTTGTTCAGGTGCTGTGTCCCTGGAGTCCAGGATTGATTGGTTTAATTGCTGCGCTTGCTGATGCAGGGTGTTTAGTTTTTCCAGCTGCGGGCGATCAGTGGTTAATTGCAGCAATTGCATGGTGGCTGAATTAAAATTGGTCTCTGCCAGTTGGTAATTTCTGAATAAAGCATCATCTTTCAGCACATAATATTGCCTGATGCTGCGCTCCATCAAGTGTATTTGCTCTTGCAAAGCATGGCCTGCGCGCGTAGTTTCCACTGCGTTGGAAATGGTGATTTCACTTTGCTTGGCGAGTTTGTCAAAAGCAATATTGGCATTTGCAAAAGCCCACAGCAAGGGAAAAATCGCAAATGCAAAGCCAATCAGCAATAACTTTAAAAACGAACCCGGATAATGAATATGCATCACTTAGTCTAAAATGAATCTTCGTAAACATCCAGTATAATGGAAGGATGAGCAAACTATCCATTATCGTTGCCATCGCCAATAATGGCGTGATTGGCGTTAACAACACTTTGCCCTGGCATTTGCCAGAGGATTTAAAACGCTTTAAAGCCCTTACTATGGGGCACCATATCATTATGGGGCGTAAAACCTATGAGTCTCTAGGACGCTTATTACCTGGCCGTACTACGGTGATCGTAACGCGTAATTCGCATTACAAAATAGAAGGAGCCCTTATTGCCAGCTCATTGCAAGCCGCAATTGCCTTATGCCGGGATGACGATGAAGTATTTCTGATTGGTGGCGCCGAGCTTTATCAGAACGGGCTTAAACTTGCGAATAAACTCTATATTACCGAGATTGCATTAGAGGTTGAGGGTGACGCGCATTTTCCCGCCTATCAAACAAATGAATGGCAGGAAACCTCGCGCGAAGCGCACACTTCGGCGCAAGGTTTAAGCTTTAGTTATGTTACTTATGTCCGTAAATAATTTGGCGTCCGTAAATAAGTTTTGCATGCGCAAGTAATAACCTTGCAGTTATAGCTCCACGCAGTCTACGTAGTAGATTGCTTTCCCATCTTCAACTTTCTTCACTAAGCCATGCACATCGGTTTCAAAACCTGGAAAGCGTTCGTTAAAATCGCGAGCGAATTTCAAGTAATTGACGATGATTTTGTTAAAGCGCTCACCTGGGATTAATAAGGGAATACCGGGCGGGTAGGGCGTGAGTAACACTGCAGTAATACGGCCTTCCAACTCGTCAATCATCACACGGTCAATCTTGCGATGTGCCATTTTGGCAAATGCTTCAGTAGGTTTCATCGCTGGCACCATGTCTGAAAGATACATTTCGGTTGTTAAACGTGCAACATCATTGGCTTTATAAACTTCGTGAATTTGCGTACAAAGATCACGCAAACCCATGAGCTCATAGCGTGGGTGTTTTTGTACAAATTCCGGCAGTACTTTCCATAACGGCTGATTCTTGTCGTAGTCATCCTTGAATTGCTGCAACGCAGCTACCATGGTGTTCCAGCGGCCTTTGGTAATGCCGATAGTGAACATGATAAAGAATGAATACAAGCCGGTTTTTTCAACAATCACGCCATGTTCAGCAAGATATTTGGTCACAATCGCTGCCGGTATACCAAACTCATCAGAGAAATCACCGTCAATATCCAATCCAGGTGTGATGATGGTGGCCTTAATCGGATCCAACATGTTGAAGCCTTCAGCCAAGTTGCCGAAGCCATGCCAGCTTTCATTGGCTTTCAGCATCCAGGCTTCACGTTCTTCAATGCCTTCTTCAGAAAGGTCGTTCGGACCCCAAACCTTGAACCACCAGTCGGTGCCCCATTCTTCATCCACTTTGCGCATGGCACGGCGGAAATCGAGGGCTTCCATGATGGACTCTTCTACCAGCGCGGTACCGCCGGGCGCCTCCATCATGGCCGCTGCAACGTCACAACTGGCAATAATCGAGTATTGCGGGCTGGTTGAGGTGTGCATCAGGTAGGCTTCATTGAACACATCGCGGTCAAGCTGGATGCTTTCAGCATCCTGTACTAAAATTTGTGAGGCCTGGCTTAGGCCTGCCAGCAATTTATGTGTGGATTGCGTCGAAAATATCATGCTCTCTTTGCAGCGCGGGCGGTCAGCACCGATGGCGTGATAGTCGCCATAGAAATCATGGAAGGTCGCATGTGGCAACCACGCTTCATCAAAGTGCAAGGTGTCAATTTTGCCATCGAGCATTTCCTTGATTTCTTCTACGTTATACAACACGCCGTCGTAGGTTGATTGCGTGATAGTGAGTACGCGTGGTTTTGCATTTTTATCAGTGGCAAAAGGATTGCGTTCGATTTTCTTCTGGATATTTTCCCAAGCGAATTCTGATTTTGGAATTGGCCCGATAATGCCGAAATGGTTGCGTGTCGGCATCAGGAATACCGGAATTGCACCGGTCATGATAATGGAGTGCAACACGGATTTATGGCAATTACGGTCAACCACTACAATGTCGCCCGGTGCGACGGTAGAGTTCCACACAATTTTGTTGGAGGTTGAGGTGCCGTTAGTGACAAAATATAAATGGTCACAGTTGAATATACGGGCTGCGTTGCGCTCAGAGGCTGCGACAGGACCTGTATGGTCAAGCAGTTGCCCCAGTTCATCCACCGCGTTACATACGTCGGCACGCAGCATATTCTCACCAAAGAACTGATGGAACATTTGGCCTACAGGGGATTTCAGGAAAGCCACGCCGCCAGAGTGGCCGGGGCAATGCCAGGAGTAAGAGCCATCGGCCGCGTAATGTGTAAGCGCCTTGAAAAACGGCGGTGGCAGGCTATCTAAATAGGCTCTGGCTTCACGAATAATCAAACGCGCTACAAACTCCGGTGTATCTTCATTCATGTGAATAAAGCCGTGTAGTTCACGTAATACATCGTTGGGAATATGGCGCGAAGTACGTGTTTCCCCATGCAGGAAAATCGGGATTTCTTCATTGCGGTGACGAATTTCGGTCACAAACCTGCGTAATTGTTCAATGGCCTCAGGTTTTTCTTCGATGAATTCTTCATCGTCAATTGAAAGAATGAAGGCGGACGCGCGGCTTTGCTGTTGTGCAAATGAGGTTAAATCACCATAACTGGTGACGCCTAAAACTTCAGTGCCTTCGTCTTCTATGGCTCTCGCAAGAACGCGGATGCCTAAACCTGATGAGTTTTCAGAGCGGAAGTCTTCGTCAATAATGACTACTGGGAATCTAAATTTCATTCAATAGCTCCTAAAGGAGAGTTGTTAGCAGATAGTCGGTAGCTTCAGGAAAAAAGTTACTGTGTACACTTTTAACGCGAAAACCTAACAACTAAAAACTACCGGCTAAATATTATATTTTCGGCAATGTTACGCCAACTTGCCCTTGGTATTTACCGCCACGGTCTTTATAACTGGTTTCACAGATGTCATCTTCGTCGGCTTCAAAAAACAGTACTTGTGCGCAGCCCTCATTTGCGTAGATTTTTGCAGGCAGCGGCGTAGTGTTACTGAACTCTAATGTGACATAGCCTTCCCACTCTGGTTCAAACGGGGTGACATTTACAATAATGCCGCAGCGAGCGTAGGTTGATTTTCCCAGGCAGACCGTAAGCACATTGCGCGGAATGCGAAAGTATTCCACGGTGCGGGCAAGTGCGAATGAATTTGGCGGGATGATACAGTAATCTGCGTTCACTTCAACGAATGAGTTTGGGTCAAAGTTTTTCGGGTCAACAATAGTGCTATTGATGTTGGTAAATAACTTAAATTCTTTTGAGCAGCGAATGTCGTAGCCGTAGCTGGACGTGCCGTAAGACACTATGCGTTGGCCATCTGGCGTCATTTTGACTTGATTTGGCTCGAACGGCTCTATCATGCCATGTTGTTCTGCCATGCGGCGTATCCATCTATCAGATTTAATGCTCATAAGTGTTTAAATTTACAGAGTTAAAAGTGAATCGCATTATAAAGCCTAACGACTGGTTGATGATGAAAAAATATGAGTTTTTGGGCGAAAAAAAACCTCACAGCCTGGTTTTGCCATGAGGTTTTTTGTAGAACCGGGTTTCGGAACTAAACTTTAGTGTTTGTCGCCGCCCAGTTCAATGCTATAGCGCCAGAATTGATCCTGAGATTCAAAAATCACGCTTGATTCTCCAGGGTCGCGGCTGCCTGCCTTGTACTGATGCACAGGAGATTTATCTGCAATCCAGGCTTTAACCACAGGATCCACCAGGCGCCACTGTGCTTCAACCTCGCTGATATGCAGATAAAGCGATGGGTCGCCTTCCATCAGGTTGAGCATCAGTGATTCGTAAGAATCAATGGTTTCATCACCCGGTTGGCGCTGAGGCGCATCAATGCTTAATGTACGTGTCGCGATATCTAAACCAGGAATCTTGGATTCGATTTCCATTTTGATACATTCACGTGGCTGAATATTTAAAGTAAGCCAGTTTTGATGCTGACCTTCAACCAGCAGCTGCATAGGCGCTTTTTTGAAGCGGATAGAAATGGCAGTGTTGCCCTCGTGCATGCGTTTTGCTGTGCGCACGTAGAATGGCACGCCCTTCCAGCGTGGATTATCAATAAAGAGTTTCAATGCTGCATAAGTTTCAGTCACGCTTTCAGTGACGCCGTCTTTTGCCAACTCTTCCAAATAGCCAGGGACGTTTTCACCATGACCATCAGCTACACAGACGCGACCGGCAGCATATTGTGCGCGGAAGGCGTGCTTGTTAAGCTCATTTACCGGAATAGGGCGGATAGATTCCAATAATTTTATTTTTTCAGCGCGAATGCTTTCCGGTTTCAAGTCTTTTGGTTTTTCCATGGCAACCAATGCCAAGGTTTGCAGCAAGTGGCTTTGCACCATATCCCTTAAAGCACCGGTCGCATCGTAAAACGTTGTGCGTTCACCAACACCTAAAATCTCGTTATTGGTGATTTGTACGTGGTCGATATGCTCATTGTTCCACAGCGGTTCAAACATGGTGTTGGTAAAACGTGTGAGCATTACGTTTTGTAAGGCAGACTTACCCAGATAATGGTCAATACGGTAGATTTGACTTTCCTTCAGGTATTTTGTCAGTTCAACCTGTAACGCCTGTGCGCTTGCCAGGTCAGTACCGAATGGTTTTTCAATCAATACGCGGCGCCAGTATTTGCTTTCATCCACCAAGCCTAGACCTGCAAGTTTTGCAACAATCGGTGCAAAATCAGTTGGACGTACTGACAAGAAATACGCTAGGTTTTGCGGGAATGTTTTTTCATCCGACAATGTAGCCTGCAGTTTTTTGTATGCATCAGGGTCAGCGGGCGGGTTTGCCTGGTAATGATTACGTGCAATAAAACGCTCGAACACTTTTGCATCGTAGCCGTTTTTAAATTTGGCATCCAGCATGCTTTTGATGTCAGCCTGCCATGCTTCGCGGCTTACTTCGCTGCGGCCTACAGAAAGAATTGCCATATGATCTGGCAAGCGCCCGGCGGCATCCAGACGGAACAAACCCGGCATCAGTTTGATGCGGGATAAATTACCGCTCGCGCCAAAGAGCACAAGGGTACAGGGATCAATTTTTTTAGTCATTTCTCAACCTTAAAGTTTTAGGTGTTTATTCGGTGTGTGTGCACAAAAGTCACATTGCGTTTAATACATTGTGTTTAATCAAGTGCCGCCACTCGTCGCGGCACCGTTTGGAAACAATACTATATTAATGGCGGCTTTCGGCTGGTGCATTACTGCTCTCTACATTCAGATCACCGTAGCCTAACCTGCGGTGGAACAGTTCGAGCAATAAACTCCAGCATTGCAGGGCTAATGCGGGGTCGTAGCGGGGGCCTTCATCGCGCATAAAAGCATGCTGGCCATTGAACTCATGCCAGGTAAAGCGGGCACCAACTTCTTCAAGGCGGGCTTTGACCAGATTGCGGCCTTCAAGCGGAATATGCGGGTCCTGGCGTCCCCAAATATGCAGTAACTCTCCTTTGATTTCGCCAGCGCGATCCAATGAGTTGTCATTTTTGCCTAAGCCCAGGCCTTTTTTGTGGATGTCCGTAGCGTAGAAGCAAGTCGTTGCCAGTACATCAGGGTTCATTGCCGCGCGGAATGCCAAGTGACCGCCAATGCAGATACCCATTACACCCAGGCGTCCGGTACAGTCATCACGTGATTTCAGGTAATCCAGTACTGCACGAGCATCGCTATCGTAAGCATCAACAGGCTTGGTGGTTTTAAGTTCATTGCCGCGTGTTGTGCCTACTTCATCATAAGCCAGTACCGTGCCTAGCGGTTCAAATTCGTGATAAATTTCAGGGCAGGCAACAATAAAGCCATGTCCTGCAAGCATTGCAGCGGTGCGGCGGATAGGGGCTGTTACCTGGAATATTTCCGAGTACATCAAAACGGCAGGATATTTTCCCGGTGCTGCCGGGCGAAAAATATGGGCGCGCATTTTGCCTGATGGGGTATCGATATCGGCGATTTCGCCGTCTTTAATAATCATGTTTTTTGTCCTTTTACATATCCCGATATGATAATCTATGGCAGCCTTTGCGCACAATGACTTAGCATAAAAAAAGCGTGACAATTCTCGCTATTTCGTGTCAAATGCGGCCTGATTTTTTGATGTAGGTAATAATGATTATGCACCCCAGAAACACTCGCTGGACCAATTTTGAAAGTATTGAATTACTCAGGCATTCAGCCTGCGATGCCATCGTGCGCAGCGCAAATGAAGCGATTGCCGAGCGGGGGCAATTTTCTATTGTGATGGCAGGCGGCAGTACACCGCGTGCAGTGTATCGATTGCTGCGCGATATGAAAATAGATTGGTCAAAATGGCATATTTATCACGGTGATGAACGTTGTTTGCTACGCGATCATGAGGACCGTAACAGTCTGATGGTAGAGCAGGTTCTGCTGCGCCATGTGAATATCCCGGCAGACCAGATTCATGATATTCCAGCCGAGTTGGGTAATGTCGAAGGTGCGAAAGCGTATGCAAAGACATTGGCTGGTGTGCCTACCTTTGATATGGTGCTGCTAGGTCTGGGTGAGGATGGGCACACTGCCAGCCTGTTTCCAAATCATGCGGTGGACAACAGTGCGGATGCGGTGCCCGTGTTTAATTCCCCTAAGCCACCTGCAGAGCGCATTACCATGAGCCAGAATCGCCTCAATAATACACGTGAAGTGATTTTTATCGTCTCTGGTGCGGGTAAACAGGAAGCTGTTGATAATTGGCGTAAAGGTGTGGCGATACCGGCAACGCTGATTACACCGGCTTGTGGCGTAAATGTCTATTGCCATGGGGTGCATCTGGGCGATTAATGCTGCTTAAAGTACCCTTTAGCGTAGTTATTTATAATGGCTAAAGGCTCGCGCAGAGCGCCTTTGAATAACATACCCCAGGTTGCCCAGCACTGGCTGGGTGCCGCTGCGTAGCTTACATTAAAGTCATGTCCGAGATGACCGGCGGTCACTAATTTTTCTGCGCGCCACAAGTGGTACGGCTCGGAAACGATAATCACGCTTTTAATATCGGCAGCTTTTAAAATCGGTGCTGAAAACTCAAGGTTCTCCTGTGTAGAGCTGGAGCGAGACTCAAGCAATATGGGGCCTTTGTAGCCTTTATTTTTTGCATAGGCCGCCATCACTTCAGCTTCAATGCGGTTATCCTCATGATCACGCCCGCCAGTCATGGCTAACGTAGCAACCAGCCCTTGCTGTGCCAACAATAAACCTTCATCCACGCGCCCGGTCAGGCATGGATTAAGCGCGCCGTCTAAATAAGCCCGATTGCCCAACACCAAAGCAGCATCGGATCGTGGAGTGCGGGGGTGTTTGAGCAGGTCGTGGGCATGTAAACCGACTATCACAAACAATATCAGGTAAGCTGCTGAGCCAGCTGCACCCAATGTGATAATAAGCCAGCGCAGAGGACGATAAGCAAATAACCGGTTAACTAATTGTTTCAATTTAAGTAACGCCTCGCGCAGCCAGCTTTGATTGAGTTTATGTATTCTGAATCACAATATTGGGAAACTTGCTGCTGTAGTCCAGGCCGGCATTAGCGATTTTAATTGCGGCTTTACGTGCAATTTCCTTATAAATGCTGGTAATTTTACTATCAGGCTCTGCGATGACAGTTGGTTTCCCGCTATCTGCCTGCATGCGGATGCCGATATCTAACGGCAGGGAACCCAATAAATCTACGTTGTAGTCTTTAGCCATTAATTCGCCGCCACCTGCACCGAAAATATGTTCTTCATGGCCGCATTTGCTGCAAATGTGCGTGCTCATGTTTTCTACAATACCCAGAATCGGAATGCTGACTTTCTCGAACATTTTCAGGCCCTTGCGCGCGTCCAGCAGGGCAATGTCCTGTGGTGTGGTCACGATGATTGCTCCAGTCACAGGGATTTTTTGCGCTAGGGTAAGCTGGATATCGCCGGTGCCAGGTGGCAAGTCAATGACCAGGTAATCCAGATCGTGCCAATTGGTTTCGCGTAATAATTGTTCCAGCGCACCGGTGACCATGGGGCCGCGCCATACCATGGGTGTGTCGGTGTCGATTAAGAAACCAATCGACATAGCCTGTATGCCATGAGCCTGCATAGGCTCCATACTCTTGCCATCCGTGCTTTCCGGGCGGCCGCTAATACCAAGCATCTGCGGCTGGCTGGGGCCGTAAATGTCGGCATCCAGCAAGCCAACGGTTGCACCTTCTGCTGCCAGTGCTAAAGCTAAATTTACGGATGTAGTGGATTTACCGACGCCGCCCTTGCCTGAAGCTACGGCGATAATATTTTTAACGTTTGGCAATAAACTTACGCCTTGCTGTGCTTTGTGCGCTACGATTTTACTGCTCACATTCACTGTTACTCTACCGATGCCGGATAATGTTAAGAGCACATCAGCAACCAGCTTTTGTATATCTGCCATGACGGATTTTGCAGGGTAGCCAAGTACGATGTCTACGCTGACATCATTGCCGCTAATCTTGATGTTTCTTGCGGATTTACCACTCACAAAGTCTTTGCCAGTATTGGGATCTATGCATACTTTAAGGGTGCTTTGAATGAGTAACTCTGTGATTGCCATTGCCTGAATTCCTGATTGATATAGTTAAGGGCATTTCTATAAATACATTTTTGGGCGCATTACTGCGTTGCGCGCTACTCGTAACCTCGCTGTATAAGGCATACTATCTCGGTTCCTGTGTTGCGTGCGCCTTGTACTGCATCCCAAACTCTGCATTTATAGAAGTGCCCATAAGTTAATTAACTTGAGTAAATAGATAAGGTATTTTAACTGATTGTATGGTCGATTGTATAAGTAGCTTGGGTGTTTTGTACAAAAATGGGCTGATTAAAATGCAAGAATTAGGTCAATCTTAACAAAACCGGTAATCATAGCTGGGTGAACCATGCGTCATTTGTTAGAATAGCGTTTTAGCTTAAAAGATCCATTTATCTCATGGCAACTTCAAATCCTCCTCGTAAAATCCTGGTCACTTCTGCACTCCCTTATGCTAACGGCAGTATTCACCTTGGGCACTTGGTTGAATATATTCAAACCGACATCTGGGTGCGATTTCAAAAGATGCAGGGTCATACCGTGCATTATGTCTGTGCGGATGACACGCATGGCACGCCCATTATGCTGCGTGCTGAAAAAGAAGGCATCACGCCTGAAACTTTAATTGGTAATGTGCACAAAGAACATAGCGCGGATTTTTCAGAGTTTTTGATTGCGTTTGATAATTACTATTCGACCAATGCACCGGAAAATAAAGAACTCTCGCAAAGTATTTACAAGAAACTGAAAGCCGCAGGAAAAATCGCGACCAAAACCATTGAACAGTTTTATGACCCGGTTAAAAATATGTTCTTGCCGGATCGCTTTATTAAGGGTGAATGCCCGAAATGCCACGCTAAAGACCAGTATGGCGATTCATGTGAAGTTTGCGGCGCAACCTATAACCCGACAGAATTGATTAACGCTTATTCTGCTGTTTCTGGCGCTGCACCAGTACGTAAGGAAACAGAGCATTTCTTCTTTGAGCTTGGTAAGTGTGAGGATTTCTTGAAGGATTGGACTACTGGGAAGCTAACTGATATTCCTCCCTTGCAGACAGAGGCAACAAACAAGATGCAGGAATGGTTTGCATCTGGTCTCAACGATTGGGATATATCACGCGATGCGCCATATTTCGGATTCAATATCCCAAGCGATGATGGCGGTGAAATTAAAGATAAATTCTTTTATGTGTGGCTAGATGCGCCGATTGGCTACATGGCTAGTTTCAAGAAACTATGTGCAGACAAAGGGCTGAATTTTGATGAGTACTGGAAGCAAGACTCATCGACAGAGCTTTACCATTTTATTGGTAAAGACATTTTGTATTTCCACGCATTGTTCTGGCCGGCAACGCTGGAATATTCAGGTCATCGCAAACCTACACAGATTTTTGCCCACGGATTTTTAACCGTTAACGGCGAAAAAATGAGTAAATCACGCGGCACCTTTATCACTGCGCGCAGCTATCTTGACCACATTAAAAACCCCGAGTATTTGCGCTATTACTACGCTGCTAAATTGAACAGCACCATGGAAGATATTGACCTGAATCTGGAAGATTTTGTGGCACGGGTGAATAGTGATTTAGTGGGTAAGTACATTAATATTGCCAGTCGTTGTGCGGGTTTTATTACAAGTCGATTCAATGGACGATTGAGCGCTCCTCATCATCAATGGGATGCGCACAGGTCAGATTTTATGTCTCTAGAGTCTTGGAAAAAAATTGGGTTATGTTATGCGGAAAGAGATTATGGTCGGGCATTGCGTGAAGTGATGCGGTTAGCTGATATTGCTAATCAGTACATTGCTGAAAGCAAACCATGGGAATTAGCTAAGGTGTCTGGCTCTGAAGAGGAGTTACAACAAGTTTGTTCTCTTGCTTTAAACATGTTCTGGCTTTTGACTATTTATCTTAAGCCTGTATTGCCAGATTTAGCTAAGAATGCCCAGAAATTTTTAAATCTTGATGATTCTGAAATGACGTGGGATCAACATTCCGTACTCCCTGCTGGGCGTACTATATCAAAATATGAGCCGCTTATTACTCGTATTGACCCAAAACAGATTGAAGCCATGACAGAAGCCAATAAAGAGAACTTGCAGGCCATTCCGGCGGTGCAGCCACATTCTGAACAGCGCCATGCTGTACATCAGCAAAATGAGGCTAATTCAGATGCGGCAGAAGCTGAATACATCAGTATTGATGATTTCACCAAGGTGGATTTGCGCATTGCTAAAATCGTCAATGCCGAGCATGTGGAAGGTGCAGAAAAATTGCTTAAACTCAGCCTGGATATCGGTGAAGAGAAGCCGCGCCAGGTGTTTGCCGGTATCAAATCGGCTTATGATCCGGCCACTCTGGTTGGGCGTTTAACTGTTATGGTTGCCAATTTAGCGCCACGTAAAATGAAATTTGGCATGAGTGAAGGCATGGTGCTGGCTGCGAGCGATGAGCGCGGCGGTCCATTTATTCTAAGTCCGGATGTTGGTGCGCAGTTAGGTATGCGCGTGAAATAATGATATGATGTGCAAAATTCAATTGTGGGAAAATGTCCCACGTATTGGCGCAGTCAACTGACGGCCTTGAGTTTAGATCTTAATAGATATGCACTAATGTAAAACACAATTTATGTGTAAGGAAAGGAAGTCGTAATGAAATTTATACATGCTCAATTATTGGCAGTTTTGTTTTTTTCCAGCCAAGCGATAGCAGATGATAGTAATCTTAAAACCATATTAGGCGGGGGCGTAGGCGCCGCTGCAGGCACTGCCATTGGTGGAGTGATGGGTGGAAAAACCGGTGAAGTAGTAGGCGGTGCTGTGGGCGGCGGGCTGGGCGGTGCAGTAACCACTAAAGGCGAAGGTCAAGCAGGTGCCGTAATCGGTGGTGCGGCCGGCGGTGCAGGTGGTGCCTATGTTGGTCGTAAAACCAGCGGCAGCAAAACAGGCGCAATTGTCGGTGCCGGTCTTGGCGGTGCGGGCGGTGCTGTTGTAGGTAAGATAATTGCCGAGCCTGAGAAATCCTATGGACATAACTATGATAATCGTCGCCATTACAAGCATAAGCACGGCAGGGGTCATGCTTATGGTCATGATGAACACTATGACCGTGATTATTATGAACATCGTCATCATGATGATTAATCCATGAGGATCAATTAGATACATTAAATAAAAAAGCCCCGGAATCGGGGCTTTTTTATTGGGTGGAATTTAACTGCCGGTAAAACTACAGTTACTTTTTATCTGCTGCTAATTTGTCAGCTTTTGCTTTTTTTGCAGCAGCCTTGTCTGCTTTTTCTTTCTTGGCTGCTTCTTTGTCTGCGGCTTTTTTTGCTTTTGCTTTATCAGCTTTAGTATCGGTTTTAGTCGTGCTATCCTCTACTTTTGGTTCTTTTGCAGGTTTATCTGCTTTAGTAGATTTTTTGGCTTTTGCGGTTTTGTCTTCTTTAGAATCTTTCTTTACTGCTTCCTCTTTGACTTCTTTTGTATCAGCGGTTTTTCCACTGCTAGCAGCCTTTTCTGTACCTACAGATTTATCTTTGGCAGCTTTATCTTTGGCTGATTTCTCAGTTTTTTCGGATTTACCCTCTTTAGTTTCTTTCTTTGCTTTTGTCTCTTTAACTTCTTTTGTTTCCGCAGTTTTTCCGCTGGCAGTTGCTTTTTCCGAGCCTACGGTTTTGCTGTCTTTGGCCGGCTTAGTCTCTTTCGCAGGCTTGTTTTCTTTAGGTGCGGCAACAGTAGTTTTACCGCTTACAGTTACATCTTTACGCACATTTTCTAATGTGACGGCACCAATGCCATCTACTTTTTCCAGTTCATCCACTGATTTGAAACTGCCATTTTTTTTGCGGTAATCGATAATAGCCTGTGCCTTCACTGGGCCGATACCATTTAGGCTTTCGAGTTCAGCTTGTGTCGCTGTATTGATGTTAACGCCAGCTAATGCACTAAAGCTGATGCTTAAAAAGGTAAATAATACGAATAACATTTTTTTCATTTTTGATTCTCCGTAAATTTTAGACTGGATTTAAACTGACCGATTGTTTTCAAAGTTAAACAACTGAATAGCATCATAGCGCAAATGAAGAAAATAGGGATACCTCTTTGATTATCTCATGTTACATTCTGCGTGGATTGCTTCTAAAGCGGCAAGTGGATTGTCAGCTTGTGTGATAGGCCTGCCAATGACGAGATAACTGGCGCCAAGCGCCAGCGCTTCAGCTGGAGTGACAATCCTCGATTGGTCATCCTTGCTTGCATTTGCGGGGCGTATGCCAGGTGTTACCAGGCAGAATTCCCTACCTAATTGTGTGCGTAACATCTTTGCTTCAAGCGCGGAGCAGACAACGCCGTCCAGACCCGCTTGTTGCGTAAGTTTAGCCAGGTTCAGCACGTGCGTTGCCAAGTCAGTATGAATGCCAATCTGGTTCAGGGTTTGCTGGTTCATGCTGGTCAGCACGGTAACAGCGATTAACAGCGGTTTGTTTGCGCTGCTATCTACTGCCAGTTTTGCGGCTTGCATCATTTCAGTGCCGCCGCTGGCATGCACATTGAGCATCCAGATACCTAAATTGCTTGCAGCAGTACATGCTTTGGCGACGGTATTAGGAATGTCGTGAAATTTCAAATCCAGAAATACGCCAAAATTTGAGCGTGCCAGATTTTCAACGAATTGCGGTCCTGCTGCGGTAAAAAGCTCCTTACCTACTTTTAACCGACAAAGTGCCGGGTCTAGCTGGTTAACTAATTTAAGTGCACTCGCAGCATCTGCATAATCGAGGGCAACAATAATTTTGGGGTCATTGGTTTGATTGAAATTTGATTGCATAGTCTTCAGTATTTATCTTTTTAGATTGCCTTTAATCATGCCGCGGTGAATATCAAACGGTAGTGGGTTCAGCAGGTAATGCTTCCCAAGCGTTACAAGCAGGGCATTGCCAATGATGGTACTTGGCCTTAAATCCGCATTGCTCGCAGTGATAAGCAGTTTTGTTGCCTATAGCGTGACGCACAGCCTGTTGCATGAGCTGGGTGTCCTGCAGATTACCATTCTGAGGATGACTGGTTTCCAGAATTGCACGCGCCTGTAATAACTGATCAAGCGTAGTTAAACTAGGCATTTTGATAAGTTCGTTGCGTGCCAGTTTGGCTGCACTTTCGGCGCCTTCTTCAGCCAATGTGGCTTCATACAATACATTAAGCAAAGATGTAAGTTGGTATGTCAGTAAATAAGTTCGTAGTAAGTTCAAGCCGTCAGCCGTTTGATTTAAGGCGCGGTAACTGGCCAGTATTTTTGGTGCTATCAAACCAAGATACTCCGGCTTTTGAAATTCGATGCGTTTCCAGGTGGAAATAGCGGCCTTGTGATCATTAGCTTCGGCTTCTAAATCACCCAATAGTACGTTGGCACGTACGCAGTTCTTGTTGGCGTTAAGTGCAAGATCCAATTCAAATCTGGCCGTATGGATGTCATTCGCCAGTTTGGATTTTACGGCCATTTCACAGTAGTAATGTGCGATTTCAATCCGGAACGGCACACCGGAAATTCTTTCAAGCTCAGTGGCCGCTTTTATTGCGCGCTCCCATTCGCGTTCGCGTACGTATATTTCAAGTAATGCACGCAAAGCAGGCTGGCGGTATCTGTCGTCATCCAATGACTCAAAAAGCTCTTCTGCACGGTCAAACAGGCCGGCTTTTAAGTAGTCTTGAGCCAATTCGGCGGTGACGGCAAGTTTCTGCTGCGGTTCAAGCTCTTTTTTTTCCAGTAAGTTTAGATGCAAATGGATTGCACGGTCGACTTCACCACGCTTTCTGAACAGGCTGCCTAATGCAAAATGTAACTCCAGAGAATCTGAATTGGCTTGTACGGCTTCAGTAAAAGCCTCGATAGCCTTATCGTGCTGATTGGTAATGAGGAAATTTAGCCCTTTAAAGTAAGCGGCGGGGAGCGCCGTAGATTCAGCGAGCAGCTGTTTAAGATCAACACGGGCTGCTAACCAGCCTAGGCTAAAAAACAAGGGTAGTGCTAATAGCCACCAGAATTCAAATTCCATTTTATTTCACTTTTTTAATGGTAGATGTACATCAGGAGACCTTTGCAAAAGTGTTTATTGTAGATGCAGTACAAGGCGCACGGAACGCAGAAACCGAGATAGTATGCGGTATACAGCGAGGTTGCGAGTACCGCGCAACGCAGTAATGCGCTGCAAAAAGCACTTTTGCAAAGGTCTCCTTAGGATGTATTTTACCTGAATAGTGTGCTGCATCATAAAAAAAACGGCAGCTCGAAGGCTGCCGTTTTAAATGGAACTTAAAAGCAATTGTTAGCTTAAATCAACACGCTCACGTAGTTCCTTCCCTGCTTTAAAATGCGGTACGTGTTTCTCTGGCACCTGCACTTTACTGCCGGTTTTTGGATTACGACCCAAGCGCGGCGGACGATAATTCAAGCTAAAGCTTCCAAAGCCTCTTATTTCAATGCGCTCGCCAGTAGCCAGGTTATCAGACATTGCGTCTAGAATTGCCTTTACTGATAGCTCGGCATCTTTCATCACTAATTGCGGGAAACGTTCCGCAAGCAGTGTGATTAGCTCAGATTTTGTCATTCTTATTTGCCTTTATTAACTACTTATTATTTTTTGCTGTCTAGCTTAGCTTTTAATAATGCACCAAGATTGGTTGTACCGGCAGTTGCACCATCATCTGGCAATTGAGCAGCTTCTTTTGTTTTAGCAGATTTAGCTTTAGGTTTAGCTTCTGATTTTTCTTCAGAAGATGCACCTGATGGATCAGCAGTCAATTGTTTAACGCCTAGAGAGATACGCTCTTTCTCAACGTCAATTGCTAAAATCACAGCTTGAAGCTCGTCACCTTTTTTGAAGTTGCGGATTGCTTCTTCGCCAGATTGTGTCCATGACAGATCAGACAAGTGAACTAAACCGTCGATACCGCCTGGCAAGCCGATAAATACACCGAAGTCAGTGATTGATTTGATTTGACCTGAAACTTTGTCGCCTTTAGCATGAGTTGCAGAGAAATCATCCCAAGGATTTGCCTGGCATTGTTTCATACCTAATGATAAACGACGACGTGCTTCGTCGATTTCAAGGATCATCACTTCAACTTCGTCACCTAATTGAGCAATTTTGCCTGGGTGAATGTTTTTGTTTGTCCAGTCCATTTCTGAAACGTGAACCAAACCTTCGATACCTGGTTCGATTTCAACGAAAGCACCGTAGTCAGTCAAGTTAGAAACTTTACCGAATAGACGTGTACCTACTGGGTAACGGCGTGTCAATGCAACCCATGGGTCATCACCCAATTGTTTGATGCCTAATGAAACACGGTTTTTCTCTTGATCGAATTTCAGGATCTTAGCTTCAACTTCTTCACCAACAGTCAGAACTTCTGATGGGTGTTTTACACGACGCCATGCCAAATCAGTGATATGCAGCAAGCCATCGATGCCGCCTAGATCAACGAATGCACCGTAGTCAGTGATGTTTTTAACGATACCCTTAACCACTGCACCTTCAGTTAATGTACCAATCAATGCTTCGCGATCTGCGCCAGCGCTAACTTCCATTACAGCGCGACGTGAAACAACGATGTTGTTACGTTTACGGTCAAGTTTGATCACTTTCAAATCACATTCTTTGTTTTCGAATGGAGTAGTGTCTTTAACCGGACGTACGTCAACCAATGAGCCTGGCAGAAATGCCATGATGCCGTTTACAGATACGCGTAAACCGCCTTTAACTTTACCGCTTACGAAACCTTTAATGATGCGGCCTTCGTTCATTGCGTCTTCCAGGTCTAGCCATGTTTCCATGCGTTTAGCTTTTTCGCGTGAAAGTACAGTAGAACCGAAGCCGTCTTCGAGTTTTTCAATGGCTACTTTTACAAAGTCACCTACTTGAACTTCAAGTTCGCCTTGAGCGTTACGGAATTCAGCAGCGTCGATAACGCTTTCAGATTTAAGACCAGCGTTAACAATCACGTGATCGTTATCAACTGAGGTTACTTCAGCCGTGATTACTTCGCCAGAACGCATTTCCTGACGAGCCAAGCTTTCTTCAAAAAGCGCAGCAAAAGATTCCATGGGTGAAGCAGATGATTTAGAAGTAGAAGCCATTAAATAAAATTACCTAAAAATTAATCCCACCTAGCAGTGGGGTGATTAAAAAACTGCCAATCTGTGTGAGTAGGCAGGACTTATAAATTAATACAAAAACTTTAAGAGTTGAATTATAACTAAAACATTGAAAAATAAAAGACTATTTGTGAATTTTATGCTGAAAATTTTGTAAAACGATGTTAACCGCCTCTGAAATACCTAAATTATCAGTTTCCAGCAAGATGGCATCTTGTGCCATGACGAGCGGAGCGCTGGATCTTCCTTTGTCCCTTGCGTCACGTTCTTGCAGATCCAGCAGGATGTTTTCGTAGTTAGCGGGCTGGTTTTTACTTAATAATTGCTGATAACGTCGTTGGGCGCGGACTTCGGTAGAAGCGGTAAGAAATACTTTTAACTGTGCATCCGGGAATATCACGGTGCCCATGTCGCGTCCGTCTGCCACTAACCCGGGCGGTTGACGGAAGCTATGCTGCAAATCAATCAGTGCTGTTCTAAGCAGCGCGTGCACCGCGACTTGTGAGGCGCCTTTGCCCATTGCTTCGGTACGGATTTCATCCGAAATATCGCTGTTATCGAGATAGACCTGATCATTTTTAAATTTAATATCAAGCGTTTTTGCACACGCTGCAACCGCCGATGCGTTACCCCAATCAATGCCATTTTGTTGTGTCGCAAAGGCCACGACACGATAAAGTGCGCCTGAATCCAGATACTTGAAACCAAGCTTTTCGGCGACAAGTTGGGCAACCGTGCCCTTGCCTGAGGCGGAAGGGCCGTCTATGGTAATCACGGGGATATTATTGGGAAGAGTATTGTTCATTTTTAAAACTTAAATAAATTCAGTGCATTAACTAAGCGATCAGCTTTTTAAACTCTGTAAAATAGTTCGGGAAGGTTTTTGCCACACAATTCGGGTCGTTAATTACTATCGGCACATTACCCAATGATACAAGTGAAAAACACATGGCCATGCGATGGTCATCATAAGTGTCGATTACCGCGTTTGGTATAAGTTGAACTGGGGGTGTGATTCTAATGTAGTCGGCGCCTTCTTCAACAATTGCACCCACTTTACGCAATTCGGTTGCCATTGCTGCGATACGGTCAGTTTCCTTCACACGCCAGCTGGCGATGTTGCGCAAGGTGGTAGTGCCATCGGCAAACAGGGCGAGTATGGCTAATGTCATGGCAGCATCCGGAATATGGTTGCAATCAAGGTCAATCGCTTTGAGTTTGCCAGCCTTGCTTGCGGTGATATGATTTTCGCCATAAGTGATACGGCCGCCCATCAGAGCTAGTGCTTCGGCAAAGCGCACGTCACCCTGTATGCTATGCTCGCCCAACCCTTCCACCGTAACATCGCCTGCTATGGCGCCAGCGGCCAGGAAGTATGAGGCGCTGGAGGCATCACCCTCTACATAAATTTGGGTAGGCGAGGTGTAGGCGCTATTGGCCGGAATAGTAAAGCTTTGCCAGCCATTGCGTTCCACATGTACGCCGAATTTGCTCATTAAATTGAGGGTGATCTCAATGTAGGGTTTTGAAATGAGTTCGCCAACTACCTCAATGGTAGCTCTTTGCTTTGTGAGGGGCAGTGCCATCAGCAGGGCGGTTAAAAACTGGCTGGAAACATCACCGCGGATTTTGATGGTGTTAGTTAAATCAAGCTTTGCCGGTGATATTTTTAATGGCGGGAAGCCTTTGTTCGCCAGATATTCAATCGATGCGCCAGCCTGTACCAGCGCATCTACCAAGTCGCCAATGGGCCGTTCATGCATGCGCGGTATGCCGGAAAGTGTGTAATTGCCGCTTGAAAATGCCAGTGCTGCGGTAAGTGGCCTAAACGCCGTGCCGGCGTTGCCTAAAAACAAGTCTGCATTTTTATTAGGAAAATTACCGTTACAACCCGTCACTCTCCACGCATTTTCGGCAAAATTTTCCAGCTTGATCCCTAGCGCTTGCAGCGCTTCCAGCATGCGCGATGTGTCGTCTGAGGCCAGTAAATCGCGTATCTCGGTAACTCCATCGGCCAGTGCCGCCAGTAACAATGTGCGGTTTGAAATACTTTTAGAGCCGGGCAGGGTAATTGCACCTTGGGCGCGGGTACTGGCAGGTAAGGTGAGTTGTTCCATTTTCTTAGATTTTTATGCTTAAATTTTTATGCAATTTTAATGATGGTGTTTTTAGTCTTATTTCCTGGAGTCGCCCCAGTTATTGCGTGCAATACTTGCATGCTCAAACAGGGCTTGCAGGCCTTCACCATCTTCACGCTTAAGTAATTCATGCAGTCTGGCAAGTTCAAGTTGAAATACGGTAAGCTCGTCCAGTAGTGCAGTTCTATTGGCTAGACTGATATCGCGCCACATCTCCGGATGGCTGCCGGCAATGCGGGTAAAGTCCCTGAAGCCGCTAGCGGCAAATCCAAATAATTGTTCGGCGTTGGGTCGAGACGCGATGTCATCTACCAGTGCAAACGCTAGCAGGTGCGGCAGGTGGCTGACTGCGGCAAATATTCTGTCGTGAGTTTCAGCGGACATCTCGCTTACATTGGCACCACAGGTTTGCCAAAGCCGGTTAACTTGTTGCACAGCTTTAATGGCAGTTACAGGTGTGGGTGTCAGTACGACATTTTTATTGATGTACAAATCTGCAGTGGCTGCGGTAACACCGCTTTTCTCTGCGCCGGCAATCGGGTGCCCGCCCACGAATTGGCTAAATTGGTTACCTAAAATTTCTTTTGCACAGCGTAACACGTCGCCTTTAGTGCTGCCGGCGTCGGTAATGACCGTGTTGACTGTCAGGTGCGGTTTGATTGCACTTAGTATTGCGGGGGTTTGTGCAACCGGTGCTGCAATCAGCACTATGTCTGCGTTTTCAAGCGCGGCTGCAATGTCACTGGTAGCCACGTCAATGACGCCTGAATCGATAGCGGTTTGCAGGCTTTCTGCGGAGCGGCCAACACCAACAATTTGCGTAGCGCTTCCCGCTTTTTTTAAAGCGAGTGCAACAGAGCCGCCAATCAAGCCCACACCAAAGATAACAAGTTTTTTCAAATCAGAATTTAGTTTAATTAAAGTAGGGTGAATTGTAGCATTGAACCTTGATTTTATTTGCGACATCAATTGCGACGAGATTGCGGACAGGTTAACAACCCAGCCTATTTACTTTATTAACCACTCGCCATCTATTAATTTTTCCAGTGGCCTGTAATTTTGTTTGTATGCCATTTTTTGGCTGTCTTTAATCCAGTAGCCCAAATATAAATAAGGCAAGCCCAGGTTTTTTGTCCATTCAGCCTGCCACATAATATTGTAAGTACCATAACTCGCTTTTGTATCGCCGGCATCATAGAAGGTATATACCGCAGAAATGCCATCGTGAACGATATCGATGACGCTGACCATTTTGAGATCATGCTGGTCTCTAAACTCCACCAGCACGCTTTCCACATTGGTTTGGCATAAAAAATTCCGATACTGCGTAATATCATTTTCTTCTGTGCTTGCATCGGTTTTTGCCTGGTCACTGTGACGCATGTTTTGATAGGCAGCATATAACGTGTAATGTTCTTCATGAAAATCTACAGGTAATATCGTCGCCGTGAGGTTCTGGTGTTGCTTTAAAGCACGTTTCTGGCTGCGGTTAGGCGTGAAGGCGTCTACGACAATGCGCACAGGCACGCAATCCCGGCAGTTTTCGCAATGCGGCCGGTAAGCGAACTTGCCACTGCGCCGGAAACCCTGTTGTATCAGGACGTTATAAACATCCGCATTGATCAGGTGTTGCGGCGCGGCGATTAAACTTTGTGCAAGTTTGTTAGGCAGGTAGCCGCAACTATAACCGGTGGTGACATAGAATTGCAGCTTTTGCAGAGGTTGGTCGCTAGGGAGACTCATGGTGAAAGTATAAACTTAAACACGAAATTAGTGCAGCCGTTGCGTGTGCTACATCAGGTGCAGTCTATTATTTATGAACCCCATCGCGACATAGCGTGGTTAATATCTTTATAAACTCGTCACGGCTGATTTCATGCGCGCCAAAGCTGGCAAGATGCGCGGTTTTCATCTGGCAATCTATCATGCCTACGCCCTGGGATTTAAGGTATTCCACCAGGCTCACAAAGGCGACTTTTGATGCGTCCGTGACATGGTGAAACATGCTTTCCCCGTAAAACATGTGGCCGATTTTTACGCCATAACACCCACCCACCAGTTGCCCGTTAAGCCAGGTTTCGGCTGAAATGGCAAAACCTGCTTCATGTAGCGCGCAATAGGCATCAATAATGTCTTTGGTAATCCAAGTGCCATTTTGTTCCCCGCGCGGTGTTTTACTGCAGGCGGTGATCACTTCTCGAAAAGCCGTGTTAAAACGCAGCTCGAACAGCTGTTTTTTCAGTGTTTTTTTGAGTGAACTCGAAATCTTTAATTCGTCAGGAAACAGCACCATGCGCGGGTCAGGGCTCCACCACAAAATAGGCTCACCATCGCTGAACCAGGGGAATATGCCCTGCCGGTAGGCTGACAATAAACGCTGTGGCGATAGGTCGCCACCAATCGCAACCAGGCCGTTAGGTTCGGTAAGCGCGTTTTTAAGTGGCGGAAAATCGCAATCGCCATCGATACTGGCGACGCGACCAGTGGGTAATTGATAATAGCCGTGGCTCATACTTGATTTGCCTGTCCAGTTTGTACTATGCTTGACACGTTGATTTATCTGTAATGATTGAATAACCGAATGCAGTCATTTAAACATTGTCTATTACGCACTTTTGTTTTTCTGCTGGCTACCGTATTTATGATAAATACGGTTTCTGCCGGCGGAATAATGGCATCTGCAACTTTAAATGGCATGGTTGGGAACGAAGTAGCGCAATACCATTCCGGCAGTCAGCATGACGGTGCGCATCATTGCCATAATCAGGCTGACGCAGATAAAGCTCAGCAGCAATCTCAGAATAAACCGCAGACTCAAAGTAACTGTAGCCATTGTAATCATTGTTTGGCATGCGTTCCAGTTATCCTTCAAGGCCAACTTAAGCCTATATCTAATCCCGATCAGGTAATTCTGGCGATGTCTTTCGCTGAGGTTTATCTATCTCCCACAAGCGCCCAGCCGCAAAAACCCCCTATTGTTTAATACTCTTCTTTAGCAAGGTTACTTTGCGTGGCTGGTTTTATAAACTATAGAAAACGCATTGTATCGATAGCAATTGGGGTTGATGTGACTTTGTTTGTTGCGTCAATCCTGTCATGTTTGAGGTGGAGGTTATATGAATATTTACCAATCATTGTTTGACCGTACCTATCGGTTGCGCAATTTAGGGGTGCTTGTTGTGGCTGGTTCTGTGCTGGGTGGCTGTGCCAGTTTTTCTCAAGACGGCGGGCTGGATGGTGTAAAGTCGCTGGCACAGCAGCATATTAAGCAAGAAGTCGTCTGGCCAAAAACAGCGGTAGAACAGAAGGCAATAGAAACGCGTGTGAATGAGCTGCTGCAAAAGGACCTGGATGTCGAGAGTGCGGTACAAATCGCGTTACTCAATAACAAGGGTTTGCAGGCCTCATTGTACGAGTTAGGCATTTCTGAGGCTGATGTTGTTCAGGCGGGCCGGTTACCAAACCCTAAATTCTCCATGTTATACGCCAGAAATAATGGCGATTATAAAATCGAGCAGGCGCTGACCTTTAACATTTTTTCGCTGCTTACCATGCCAAAAATGCTGGAAATTGAGCGCCTGAATTTTGAGAGAACCAAGCAGGACGTGGCGATTGATGTGTTGCGCTTAGCCTATCAAACGCGGCTGGCTTATTTTAATGCAGTGGCCGCCAATGAACGGGTGCATTACAGCCAGCAGGTGAAAGAATCTGCTGAGGCAAGCGCAGAGCTGGCGCGCCGCATGGTGAAAGCCGGCAACTGGAATAATCTTGAACTGGCAAGAGAGCAGGGTTTCTATGCTGATGCTCTACTTGATGAGCTGGCTGCCAAACAGCAGCAGGCGGCTACGCATGAAGCTTTATCACGCATGTTGGGTGTTCCGGCGAGCCAACTGACCTTGCAGAAGCGTTTGCCGGACTTACCTAAAGCCGTTACAGAGCCACAATTATTTGAGAAAGATGCTTTCGAGCAACGGCTGGACCTGCAGGCAGCGCGTTTGCGAGTACAAAATCTGGCGAAACAATTAGGGTTGACCAAAACGACAGGCGTTATCAACGCGCTGGAAATTGGCCCGGCTCGGGTGCTGGAGGGGCGGCGTGGCGATGCGTATAAAAAAGGCGTGGATATTTCGTTCGAGTTGCCGTTATTCGACTGGGGCGGTGCTAAAGTAGCTCGCGCTGAATCCGTTTACATGCAGGCTGTAAACCGTGCCGCATACGTGGCGGTTAATGCGCAATCGGAAATTCGTGAGGCTTATGGCCGTTACCGGGCAAGCTATGATATTGCCAGGCAGTACCATGATGAAATCGTGCCGTTACGTCAGAAAGTCATGGATGAGAATTTGTTGCGCTATAACGGTATGTTAACCAGCCCGTTCCAGTTGCTTGTTGACGCCCGTGCGCAAGTTGCCAGCGTAAAAGGCTATATTGAAAAATTGAATGCATTCTGGCTGGCGGATACTGCGCTGCAAATGACGCGTATCGGCGATTTGAATCAAGCGGAAGGAAAATAATAATGAAAAACCCAACATTTAGCAGACGAGACTTTTTTAAGCTCGCAGGTGTGGCAGGCGCGGGAATCGCCTTAGGTTCTGTCAGCAAAGTGGCAATGGCTGCATTGCCTGAGATTATTTCTGCCGGGAAAGCAGACACACAGATGCCGCTGCATCCCGATACTGGCAGGCCATACGACCCCGTGGTGACATTAAACGGCTGGAGCCTGCCGTGGCGCATGAATGCAGGCGTTAAGGAGTTCCACCTTGTGGCTGAACCTGTGGTGCGTGAAATAGCCCCAGGTATGAAAGCGCATCTATGGGGGTATAACGGGCAAAGCCCGGGCCCGACCATTGAAGTGGTTGAGGGTGACCGTGTGCGTATCTTTGTGACCAACCGACTGCCGGAAAAAACGAGTATCCATTGGCATGGCCAGCGCGTGCCTAACGGCATGGACGGCGTGAGCGGCTTAACGCAGCCGGCGATCATGCCGGGCAAAACTTTCGTTTATGAATTTGAGGCGAAGCGCCCGGGTACCTTTATGTACCACCCGCATGCGGATGAAATGACGCAGATGGCGATGGGACTGATGGGAAGCTGGGTGACGCATTTTAAAGATACCAAGTTCATGCCGGTAGACCGGGATTTCATATTTTTGCTGAATGCCTACGATATTGAGCCTGGCAGCTACACGCCAAAAATTAACACCATGCTTAATTTTAATTTATGGACATTCAACAGCCGTGCATTCCCGGGGATTGATCCTTTGGTTGTGCGCAAGGGTGACCGTGTACGTGTGCGCGTGGGCAACCTTACCATGACTAATCACCCGATTCATATGCATGGACATGAGTTTCAGGTGACAGGCACTGATGGTGGCTGGGTACCGCCAAGCGCAAGGTGGCCTGAGGTAACCACCGATATTGCAGTGGGGCAGATGCGTGCGCTTGAGTTTGTGGCAGACGCACCGGGTGACTGGGCGCTGCATTGCCATAAAAGCCATCACACTATGAACGCAATGGGGCATGAAGTGCCGACCTTATTAGGTGTGCAGCAGCAAGATCTGGTGAAAAAAATCAGTAAGCTGGTACCGGATTATATGGCGATGGGTGAAACCGGCATGGCGGAAATGAGCGAGATGTCCGCCATGATGGATATGCCGCTGCCGGAAAACACTCTGCCGATGATGACGGGTACTGGGCAATATGGTGCCATTGATATGGGCGGTATGTTTACCACACTGAAAGTGCGTGATGGCTTGGCACGTAATGATTACAAAGACCCGGGGCCTTATCGGCATCCTAAAGGGTCGGTGGCTAAAGAATACACTGGCACAGTCCCAGAGGTAAAAAGGCCGCCAGTGAACGATGATAAAACTGGTGAAAAGACCAGTGAAAAGCCTGCAGTGGAAGTTCAGGTGCGCAAGCCCAGTGAACATAGCGGACATTAAATAATCTTAATGATGGATTGGAACAAACATGCAATATCTTGTTATTAAATATCTCGTTACTGCAGGCGTTGTGGTGCTGGTGTCGGAATTTGCAAAACGCAGTGATAAGCTAGGCGGCTTGGTAGCTGCGTTACCGATGGTGACTGTACTCACCTTGATATGGCTTTATATTGAGCAGCAGCCAACAAGCAAGATTGCCAATCATGCGTATTACACGTTTTGGTACGTGCTGCCTACCTTGCCGATGTTTTTGCTTTTTCCTTATCTGCTGCCGAAGTGGGGATTCGTGCTTAGTTTGCTGACTTGCGTGGTATTCACCATGCTGGTTTTTCTGCTTTTTGCACTGCTTATGAAGCAGTTCGGCATAACTTTGTTATAAATGTGGTTAATAATATGGGGACTTCAATAAATACCTATTTTGGGCGCATTACTGCGTTGCGCGGTACTCGGAACCTCGCTGTATACCGCATACTATTTCGGCTCCTGCGTTCCGTGCGCCTTGTACTGCATCCCAAGCTATGCATTTATAGAAGCCCCCATATGTAAAGATTTGGTAAAAAAGCTTTTTAATCATGCAATTAGTGCGTAAAATGCGCGCTCTTCTATAGATTGCCCCGCACACCTTGGAACAATACTCAACAATGCTAGCTAAACCCATCCAAAGCTATCGTCCTTACTGGGCGAAGCGGTTTGGGCCTGCGCCAGTTTTGCCAATGTCTCGCGCCGAGATGGATGCGCTGGGTTGGGATAGTTGCGACATCATTTTGGTGACTGGTGATGCGTACATTGATCATCCCAGTTTTGGCATGGCATTGGTTGGGCGCCTGCTGGAAGCGCAGGGGTTTCGCGTGGGTATCATTGCGCAGCCGGACTGGCAGAATGCCAGTGCGTTCAAGGTGCTAGGCAAGCCAAACCTGTACTTCGGCGTGACTGCAGGCAATATGGACAGCATGGTGAATCGTTACACCGCAGATAGAAAAATCCGCAGTGATGATGCCTACACACCGGATGCCGCCGCAAACAGGCGCCCGGACCGTGCGGTGCTGGTGTACAGCCAGCGCTGCCGAGAGGCGTATTCCGATGTGCCGCTGGTCATCGGCAGCATTGAGGCCAGCCTGCGCCGTATTGCACATTATGATTACTGGTCAGACAAAGTGCGCCGCAGCATTCTGGTAGATTCCAAAGCGGACATTCTGCTTTACGGCAATGCCGAGCGCGCATTGGTTGAACTGACGCATCGCATCGCCAAAGGTGAAAAAGTCGCTGACATTCAGGATATCCGCGGCACAGCGTTTTTGCGCAAACGTATCCCAGAGGGCTGGAGTGAAATCGAAAGCACCAAACTAGACCGCCCCGGTGTGGTTGATAAGGCAGCAGACCCCTACGAGATGAAGATGGGTAAGGCTGACGCCAGCTGTGCAACCGATGACAGTAAACCCAAAACAGATTTACCGGATGGTGCCAAAGCGATTGAAATCGTGCGTAAACCTAAAGCTGATAGAGCTAGACAGGTAGTACGTTTGCCTGCTTTTGAAGAGGTCGCCAATAATCCGGTGCTATATGCGCATGCCTCACGTGTACTGCATCTGGAAGCAAACCCCGGTAACGCGCGTGCGCTGGTGCAGCGTCACGGTGACCGTGAAGTATGGCTGAATCCGCCACCGATTCCGCTGACGACTAAAGAGATGGATTACGTGTATGACATGCCGTATGCACGCAAACCGCATCCGGCCTATAAGAATGCAAAAATCCCGGCTTGGGAGATGATACGCTTCAGCGTGAATATCATGCGTGGCTGTTTTGGCGGCTGTACTTTCTGCAGCATTACCGAGCATGAAGGCCGTATCATTCAAAGCCGCAGCGAAGCTTCCATTCTGAAAGAAATGGAAGAGATTCGTGACAAGGTCGATGGCTTTACCGGCGTGATTTCAGACCTTGGTGGACCGACTGCCAATATGTACCGTATTGCCTGTAAGAACGAATCCATTGAAAAAAATTGCCGTAAACTGAGCTGCGTTTATCCCGGTATCTGTGAAAACCTGCAAACGGATCACAGCGCCCTGATTCAGCTTTACCGTAAAGCGCGCGCCATTAAAGGCGTGAAAAAAATCCTCATCGGTAGCGGTGTGCGTTACGACCTGGCCGTGAAGTCGCCGGAATACGTGAAAGAGCTGGTGCAGCATCACGTCGGTGGTTATCTGAAAATTGCGCCTGAGCACAGTGAAGAAAACGTACTCAGCAAAATGATGAAGCCCGGCATGGATGCTTATGATGAGTTCAAGGCCATGTTTGAAAAGTTCAGCGCTGAAGCAGGTAAAAAGCAGTATCTGATTCCATATTTTATTGCGGCACACCCCGGCACGACAGATGAAGATATGCTGAATCTGGCACTATGGCTTAAAAAGTACGATTTCAAGCTGGATCAGGTACAGACTTTTACGCCTACACCAATGGCCATGGCAACTGCCATGTACCATTCAGGTAAAAACCCATTGCGTAAAGTCACTGCGGATTCCGAGAATGTGCCTATCCCAAAAGCTGGCAATGTGCGTAAATTGCACAAAGCCTTTATTCGCTACCACGACCCTAATAACTGGCCGATGCTGCGCGAGGCTTTAACGAAAATGGGGCGTGCTGACCTGATTGGCAGCGGCAAGCAGTGTTTGATTCCAGCCTGGCAGCCGCTTTCAAATAAACCTGTTACTACCGTCCGCGGTGAGCAGTTGGAACGAACAGTCCGACCTAGGCGCGTGATAGATAAGAAACGTAAGTACTCTTAAACGATACTTTTGAAAATCGAAGGGTGCTTGCAGGATAGGCTAAACAGTTTATTTTTCAGCGTATTCGACAGCCAGTTTTTTGATATAAGTGGCAAAGTCTGGATCTTCACCTTGAAGCAGTCTTGGCAAAAGCTTGCGAAAGTCTTCACGTTCGCACCATTCGCGCATGAAATCTTCCCATGACAGCCAGCGTCTAAGCTGTTTGTTCGACATTTTTTCATCGTAGCTCAGCAAATAAGCGCGTTCGAACAAAGAGATTAGAATCTCAAATATGACCAGCGTACGCTCCTGCTGTTCTTCCGTGTGATTAGTGACTTGCTGATTCGAACGTAGTTTGAGGTCAGGATTGGCCATGACCAATTTTAGAAAATCGGTGTAATCAGCTGTTAGTAACTGATAGACCTCTTCATCTTCATTTTCACGCTCCTTGCGTTGTTCCATGATATAAGCAAAGATCGCTAGCGGAAAACCAAACACCGTAACAATGTAGCTGAGTAATTCCCAAGTTTCGAGTTTCATCGCGTCAGTATATCCCTTAATAAATTCGCAGACAGGGTTTATTTACGTACGTGGCGGCCAGCTTCATAATCAACGATTTCGGATGATTGCGGCACATAAATCAATTGGTCTGTTGCAAAACCAAGCTCTTTTGCTTTTGAAATCAAATGCTGCTTGATTGGGTATGCAAGCTGCGGTGTGCGCGATAATATCCAGAAATAGGATTTGTCCGGGCCGCATAGCATCACGTAATTATAGTAAGGCTTGTCCAATTCAATAATGTTGTAAGCGCCATAAAATGGCCCAAAAAACGAGACTTTTAGTCGGCCGGTATAGGTACCATCAGCGTTGCGAGGGTCAATAAAGTATGCTTTACCTTCGGCTTCTTTCCATTTTTTTATTTTAGGGTTAAAGCCGCGGTTAATGACTTTAATACCGCCATCTTCACGCAAGCTATAAGTTGCAGTCACATTCTCCAGTCCGCGTTCAAAGCGATGATCCAGGCGCGCGATTTCATACCAGGTGCCTAAATATTGGTTGGCATCTATACTGCTAACTACTTTGACGTTATCAGGCACCCCTATGCAGGTTGTGAGCAGTAACGTGAATAGAATAATCAGTCGAATTGTCATGGCTCCGGGTGCACGGCAAGTCTTTAGTGCACTTAGTCCTCAATAGGACTGAGGTTGCGTAAGTCAGTTTCACTTAGCCAGCGCCAGTCGCCGACAGCCAGGTCGTCCGGCAGCTTTAATTGACCGATTTGAATGCGTTTCAAGCCTTCTACGCGGTTACTGATTGCCGCCACCATACGTTTTACCTGGTGGTATTTACCTTCAGCCAAGGTCATGTGGATTACATGGTCGCTGATTTTCTTACAGGACAATGCCGCAATTGGCGCATCTTCATCAACCAGCTGCACGCCTTTTAAAATATGTGCGATTTGTGCATCGTCTACCGGGTGTTTGCAGATGACTTCGTACACCTTGGGCACTTTCCATTTTGGCGAGCTCATTTTGTGGATAAACTGGCCGTCATCGGAAATCAGGATTAACCCGGTGGTATCCTCGTCCAGTCGCCCTATGCATTGAACGCCTCTTTCTACGAGCGGGTAGGGTAGCAGGCTATAGATGGTGGGGTGGTGCTGGGTCTTGTGCGAGCATTCATAATTACTGGGCTTGTGCAGCATCAGGTAGGATTTTTCATGGTATTCCCACGGCTCGCCTTTGATCGTATAACTTAAATTTTCGGTATCAAATATGGCGTCCGGGTCATCGCAAAGTTCACCATTAACGGTGACTTCTTCATTGATGATTAAAATTCGGCAGAGTTTGCGTGAACCAAAACCCTGGTTGTGCAGAATGCGTTCAATAGATAGTTTTTTAGCCATACGCGCATTATATCTGTATCAGGCAAAACGCCCACATCGCGTGGGCGTTTTAGTTAGGTGTTCGCGCAAGGAATTGCACTTATGCGGCTAATCTTTTGCTGCTACAAAGTTATAAAGCAATGCGCCAATAATGCCGCCGGCAATAGGCGCCAGCCAGAACAGCCAAAGCTGGTCGATGTATGCACTGCCGGCAAACAAGGCCTGGCTGGTGCTGCGTGCCGGATTGACAGAAGTGTTGGTCACAGGAATGCTGATCATGTGGATCAGTGCAAGTGTCAAACCGATGGCGAGCGGTGCCAGGCCGGCTGGCGCACGCTTGTCTGTTGAACCCATGATGATAAATAGGAAAACTGCAGTCATGACCACTTCACACGCAAAAGCTGCTTGTAATGAGTATTTATGCGGAGATAATGCTCCATAGCCATTTGCCGCAAAACCGCCAATGGTGTAACCCTCCTGGCCGCTGGCAATAAAGTAAATGATTGCGGCGGCTAAAACTGCGCCTGCTAACTGTGCTACTACGTAAAAAGGGAGGTCTTTTGCGCTAAAACGCCCGCCAGCAACCAAGCCGATTGAAACAGCAGGGTTTAAATGGCAGCCTGAAATATGGCCAATGGCATAAGCCATGGTCACGACTGTTAAACCAAATGCAAACGCAACGCCTAAATAGCCTAAGCCTAAGTCCGGAATGCTTGCGGCTAGAACGGCGCTACCGCAGCCACCTAATACCAGCCAGAACGTGCCGATTAGTTCCGCTAATGAACGTTTTGTTAATGACATAATACCCTCCTAAACATAATGATTCTGAAAAGGTTTTTCATGTAAAGTAACAACTGCCAGCTTGTTAATCTACTGCAATTCTGCTGCGCTCACAAGCGAGTTTCGGTTAAACTACCTGTTTAGATTGCAAACAATAGTCATATGTCCTTTAAACACATCATCTCACGCGACAACCCGGTCTTTAAGCAGCTCAAAAAGTTTGCAGATAACGCCCGTGAACGCCGCAGCGAAGGCAAGACCTTATTGGATGGCGTGCATTTGATTGAGTCTTACATGACAACTTTTGGTTTGCTGGATGTGGCCGGGATTGATTTAATTATCATTCCTGAAGGTAAAAGCACGGTAGAGGCTACCGGTCTGATTCAGGAATTGGCAGACGTTTCTACGGTGATGTTGCCCACCTTGATGTTTGCCGAGCTCACTCCTGTTGCCAGTGCGACCGGTATATTGGCCTTGGTGAAAATCCCGCAATTGCCTGTCCCACAATCGCCGACATTTGCATTGATGCTGGAAGATATCCAGGACCCGGGCAATATAGGCAGTATCTTGCGCACAGCGGCGGCAGCCGGTGTGGATGCGGCATACTTAAGCACCAGCTGTACCGATGCCTGGTCGCCTAAAGCATTACGAGGCGGGCAGGGTGCGCAGTTTGTGCTGCCCATTGTGGAACGTGCCGATTTGATAGCTGAGCTAAACAATTTCCAAGGTAACAGCTATGCCACCACTATGCAGGGTGAATCTCTCTATGCACAGGATTTATCAAAGCCAAGCGCTTTTGTGATTGGTAATGAGGGTGCCGGCTTACGCCCGCAAACCATCGCGGCAACAACTAAGGCGATTACTATTCCCATGTCAGAAACCTCGGTTGAATCACTTAATGCGGGTGCGGCCGCGGCAGTTTGTTTGTTCGAACGCAGGCGTCAAACTTCCTTATCGTAGAAACCTCATATCGTAGAAATTTGGAGTTTTAATATGGCCTTTAACCTGAAACAAAGTCACTCTCAATTCAAGAAAAGTTTGCTTGGATTTACGGCCATGGAGATGATGGTCGTTGTGGCAATACTCGGCATTTTGGCGATGATTGCAATACCATCAAGCATGAGCCGTATCATTAAAGAGCAAATTGTGGCCGCCATACCATTGGCTGATATAGCAAAAACACCCATTGCTGCAAGCTGGACATTATCCAAAACTTTGCCGGTAGATAATGCCGCGGCAGGCTTGCCAAGCCACGATAAGATTGTCAGCAATTTTGTGAGTGATGTTGAAGTGCAAAATGGCGCAATTCACATGACATTTGGCAATAAGGCGCATCCGCAAATTAAAGGGAAAATTCTTTCAATGCGCCCCGCAGTGATTGAAGAGTCACAAATCGTGCCGGTCGCATGGGTATGCGGCAATGCTAAAGCGCCCGAGAAAATGACATTGAAAGGCGAAAATAAAACCAATGTTCCGCCTGAATTTTTGCCTTATTTGTGTAGGTAGTTTTTTAATTCAATAGTTTTAGTGTATTTCTTTACTGCTTTGTGTGCCTAAATCACTTACCAGTAATTGCGCTGCATCAATTTTATCAAAGCGGTAATGCGTATTGCAAAAGTCACAGTTCACATCAATCGCGCCTTGCTCTTCAATAATGCTTTGAATCTCGTCGCTGCCTAGCATGCGCAACATGTTGGCTACGCTCGCACGCGAGCAGCTGCAAAAGAACTTCGTATTGCTTGCTTCAAACAGGCGTACATCTTCTTCATGAAACAACCGCTTAAGTAAAGTTTCACTAGGTAAATTGAGTAACTCATCATCGGTAATTGTGCTTGCCAGATGACCTACGCGATTCCAGGTGTCTAAGTCCTCATCAGCCAATTCCCGGTTTTTTGTGACTTGATTCATTGTTTCAGGTAGTTTTTGCAGCAACATACCTGCCGCAGAATTACCGTCGCAACATAGCCATATTTTGGTATCAATCTGCTCCGAACGCAGCATGTAATTTTCAAGGATGGTGCTAATGTTATCGCCTTCCAGTGGCACAATGCCTTGGTATGCTTGGCCACCATCTTTGGGGTCTAGGGTAATCATGAATTGACCATGTTCAATCAGATCAAATAAATTTTGATCATCATCTACGTCACCGTTCCATTTGGCGGTGGCACGTATGCCGAAATCTGAATTGCATTCCACAACCAATAGTTTTAATAAGCCTTTACTTTGAATCTGCAAGACTAAGGAGCCATTCATTTTAAGGGTGGCCGTGAGCAGGGCGCTGGCGGCCATTAGTTCACCCAGTGCGCGCTTTAAACCTGCGGGTAGATGCTGTTTGTTTAGAGCCAGCTGAAATGTATTGGTTAGATTTACCAGATTACCGCGAACAGGCGTGTTCTCGAATACAAAGCGTTGCAGTGTATCCAGGTTTATTGAGTTGTTTGGTGCTGAATTATTTTCCATGTGTGCATTTTATCATTGTGCGACAAATATCCAGGAATAAAAAACTTGTTGCAATAATAAATAGGAATCATTATCATTTGCATTATGAAATTTTGATTAAGTAAATTATGGAGAATAAATTGATGTGTAAAAATATTTTAGGATTGGCGGTGGTGGCAACATTGGTGTCTGGCAACGCAATAGCAGCCACGAGTGTTGAAGATAAAATCGAGATTCTGCAGCAGGAAATCGAGGCACTAAAAGATCAAATGGCTAAATCGGAGCCCAGTAACAAGGCCAGCGGTATTCAGTCATTTGCAGATAAAACCACCATAGGCGGCTATGGTGAATTGCACTACAACAACTTTATGGGTGATGTGCCCGCGGGCAGTACACGCAAACAGGATGAGGTTGATCTTCACCGTTTTGTATTGTTTTTCGGTCATCGTTTCAACGACTGGATAAGTTTGAAATCTGAACTTGAGCTTGAACACTCCAATACGGAGACAGGTGGCGCTGTAGAATTAGAGCAGGCATATCTGGATTTTAATTTTAGTGAAAAAGTAAATGCCAAGGCTGGTGTCTTTTTGATACCACTTGGTTTTCTTAATGAAACGCATGAGCCGCCAACGTTCTATGGCGTGGAGCGTAACAATATTGAAACACGCATTATCCCAACTACATGGTGGGAAGCCGGCGCAAGCCTTTATGGTGAAGTGGCTCCTGGCTGGAAATACCAGGCAGGGGTGACCTCAAGTTTGTCTGCCGAGAATTTTAATAGTTTTGCAACCAGAGGCGTGCGTAATGGACGACGTAATGTATCAAATGCCCCAGCTGAAGATTTCGGCGTACATGGGCGCCTGGATTACAGCGGAATACCAGGTGTGACGGTAGGCGCTAGCGTATTTTCAGGTAATACAGGGCAGGATGACCCAAGCCTGAATGGAGCAGATGCAAGGCTAACATTATGGGATGTGCATGCGCGTTATAACGTTGATAAACTGGATGTGAAAGCGCTTTATGCACAAGGTAATTTGAACGATGCAGGGAAAATAAATGATGCATTTGGTTATACTGATGTTGCCAGCCGTTTTTATGGATGGTACACAGAGGCTGCCTACCATGTATGGAAAAATGGCGACAATGATCTAGCCCCATTTGTGCGTTATGAAAAATGGGATACCCAGGCGGATTTACCAGGCAATGCAATTCGTAACACGCAAAGCAGTAATAATGTATGGACTGTGGGTGCCAATTACTGGCCGCATCCGCAAGTGGTATTGAAGGCAGATTACCAAAGGTTTGATAAGCCGGATGGTACCAGTGGTGACAAGCGTTTGAATCTGGGCCTGGGCTACATGTTCTAAAATTTAATATGGTGCAGAAATAACTTGTAAAATATGGCCTTATGGCCATATTTTACGTAGCTATATTTTATGTCTGCCGTGTTTTACATTTACTAAAATAGTGCCTGCCAATGGGAATATTTGATATTTAATATGATAAAAAAGCGTGTAACGATAGGTCTGTCTTTGTTGGTAATTATGGTAGCCAGCAACGTACAGGCCGTTGAGCAGTATTTAAAGCCTGAGCAATTTATAGCAGACGTTTTTGCTAATAATGTGCCAAAGCCAGAGGTGTTATGGGTGACTAAGGATATTGCGAAACAGGCAGAAAAAATCCTGGGGCACGCACCCAATCAACTGCGCCAGCGCTACTGGAGCAGCAATGGTAAAAGCGCATGGATTCTAGATGAAATAGGCAAAGAAGAGCCGATTACGGCAGGATTTGTAGTTTCAGATGGCAAGATTGAACAGGTGCGTGTACTCACCTATCGTGAGAGCCGGGGAGGGGAAGTGCGCTATCCGGCTTTTCTAAAGCAATATCAAGGGGTGGAATTGCAGGTGGATCAACATTTAAACCGTAATATCGACGGTATTTCCGGTGCGACACTTTCCGTGAATGCCATGAACCGCATGGCCAGGCTTGCGCTGTATTTTGATCGCATGACTCATCCTGAAAAGATGGATTAAGCGATGAAGAGTTTACGCAGCAGAATCATGCATTTCGTTCGTCACTGGCATGCCAGAATTGGTGCGTTAGCCGCAGTGTTTTTTTTGCTTTTGTCCATTAGCGGTATTGCACTTAATCATACCGATGCCTTGCATTTAGCCAAGACACCGGTTCAAGTGGGTTGGTTAATGCGCTGGTATGGGCTTAAACCGGTCATTCCAACTCACGGCTATGTATTTAAAGATGGATATTTTGCCGCATCAGATGAACGATGGGTGTTGAATGGGCATGAGCTTGCAGCTCAGGATTTGTCCGCAAGCAAACAAAACCTTGTTGGCGCCATTGCTTGGGGTGATATGCGCGCAATTGCCAGTGAAGATCAACTGTATCTGTATCTTGCGAACGGGCAGCAGGTAGACCATATCTCCGCTCCTACACTGCCTGCGCCACCGATTGAAAGGCTGGGGATTATCAATTCGGAGGCCATGCCAAAATTAGTGTTAAAAACCGCTCGGGGTAATTTTGTCAGTGAAGATGGCCTGGCTTGGCAAGCGTTGAGTGAGAAAAAACCAAGTGCAACAAATGGCTTGGTCTGGGCAAGTGAGCAGGCGCTGCCGAAATCTTTATCTGCCAGCCTGGTTAAGTCATTTAGCCCGTCGCTGCCTCTGGAACGTATAGTTCTGGATTTACATAGCGGGCGTTTTTTTGGCAGCTACGGCCCGTTGTTGATGGATATAGCTGCGCTGCTGCTGCTGATTCTGTCTTTATCCGGCGTTTGGATTTACATGCGTAGTGTACGCAGGCGGCCTAAGCGTTAATTCTTCAAAAGTCATGAGGTTGCATGGCGATTGCACGCTGTTTGGGTACTTTTTTAATATCCCAGTGGCTGGCTGCCCAGCGCCATATTTCGCTTAATGATGCATTTTTGAGGTTGGTATCCGGATGCTGACCTAGAAAATCCAGGGCATCAAGAATCAAGTGATTGGCATGGCTTTCAGTAATAGGCTTCGCCAAAGTCTGTTTGCTTAGTTTTTCACCTGCTGTATTGCTGGCAACAGGCACATGGGCATATTGTGGGGTGCTGTAGCCCAGCAGTTGCTGCAAGTAAATCTGGCGGGGCGTGGAGTCGAGCAGGTCAGCGCCACGCACAATATGTGTGACGCCTTGCGCTGCATCATCTACCACTACTGCCAGCTGGTAGGCAAACAAGCCGTCTGCACGTTTTAAAATAAAATCACCTATATCCGCACTCAAATTCTGGCTGATTTCACCTTGAATCGCGTCATTAAAACCAATCTTGGCGTTATCGGTTTTAATGCGCCATGCAATGGGGGCATTGGCTTTAATGGCATGCTGTAAGCAGGTTCCGGGATAAATCACACCATCTATACCGAACGCGCTGCTGGAATCGGTAATTTCCTTGCGGGTGCAAGTGCATGGGTAAACAAGCTGTTTCTGTTTTAATGTTTCAAGTGCATCTGCATAAAAATTGCTGCGCTGGCTTTGATAGAGCACAGTATCGTTCCACTCAAAACCAAATGCCTCAAGCTGATGCAATATTGTGTCAGCGGCACCTTTGACTTCCCGCGGCTTGTCTAAATCCTCCATACGCACCAGCCATTTGCCTTGATGTGTTTTGGCCTCGCAATAACTGGCTACCGCGGCAATAAGCGAACCAAAGTGGAGCGGGCCGGTTGGGGAGGGAGCAAAGCGACCGATATACATGTGTAAAGTATTTTACTGTACAGGTTGTAAATAAGGCGGGATATGCCAGGAGCCCAGCTGATTGCCCAATAGCATTAGGTGGCAATGCAGACGGTCATCACCGCTGGCGCTGACATCAAATTCATATGTGCGTAAAAACTGTACATGACCACGTCGATTTCTTCCCAGCCAGATTCGGCTACAGGAAACGGTTTCATCCAGTAACTGCAAATTAAACCTGGATGCGAGCTCACTACCCAATAAAATAGCTCTTTCGCGTTTGTCCAAGCTATCTATCCAAAACCAGCCAAGTGCAAGCAGAATCAGTATTAATGCCATTTCCATAAATTGCTTTCGTTGTTTAACTTTAATTTTTTTGCAGGAGAAAGATTGGTGGTAGTAAGTTTAAGTATGTCAGATAAAAAGTGACATATAAAAAGTGCTTAATCTATAGTTTTTTTAAAAATCCCGCATGCATTTAGATATACAATATGTACCGCGATTAAATGCGCTCATAAGTAATAATCGATTAGCCAATAACATAAAAAAATGCTAATTAATATAATTTTTTTTATACTGAATTGTAAGCTAAAGCCTTAATTTATCGGCTATAGTTTTGCAAAGTTATTTGAATCGAATATCAATCAATGAATAAGACGCGTGAAAAAGAAGCAATCAATGCTTATTTGAAACTATTGCAAACCAAGGGGGCAAACAGTTCTCTGCTACATAGGCGTTCGTTGTTTTTAGATAAGTTAAGCGTGGGTCTTGTCGATTTGACTCTTGATGGCAATGAATATCGTATCGTGGTAGAAAATATCATGGAAGCGACTCCAGCCGATGATTGGCATGAGAGTCTAACTGCCGCACGCGAGTTTTACCCGTTCTGGGTGAAAGACATTAAAGCGATTGCTGCGCTCAATCTTAATCCCGGTTTTGAAATTCACCCACTGGAATGGAAGCCGGATTATGCTTCATTGAAGTCGTTGACGGATAGTCTGGTAACAGAGAAGTTTGATACCTCGGAAAACTGGCCATTAAAAGCCTACACTCAGGCATTACGTCACGAAGGTGCAGATCAGGCGCTGGTTGATACCCGGTGTAAATTGGCAAAAATTATCTTAATTCGCTTAAGAAGCGCACCGGAAAAAAATCACAAGGCGTATCGAGCTGCTGTTGATCTCACACTGCCGCTATTTAATATCAAACAAAATAGAAAACTGTTTTTGGTGGTTGTGCGAGAGTTTTATCATTTCTGGTCTGGTAATCCTGATGCCGCGAGCATGGTGCTTAAAGATGGTTCAGGTAATATATTGTTATAGCGATAACGGTTAACCAGCTTTATTTATACAAAACCTGGATTTATACAAAACCTAGATTTATATAAAACCAAGTTCGAACAAATCTCAATTATGCACAAATAAGGTGCGTTGCACTATGTAACGCACAATTTGAGTGCATCATCTAATTTCAATTCTTATTATTTTATATATAAAACATAAGGTTACCATTTGGCGCGTTATTTGCTTATATTTGTCGTCCTAAAATATTTAGAGGTGATATATAAATGGAAGCGTTAACCACAGCAAACGATGTGTTATTTGTGTTGTTGGGCGCCATTATGGTGCTTGCGATGCATGCTGGTTTTGCATTTTTAGAAGTCGGTACCGTGCGTAAAAAAAATCAAACTAACGCACTGGTAAAAATCATGGTGGATTTTTCAGTATCAACCATTGCCTACTTTTTTATTGGCTACAGTATTGCGCACGGCATTAATTTCTTTAGTGGTGCAGAGGTGTTGGCGGCTAAAAATGGCGTTGAATTAGTCAAGTTTTTCTTTTTATTGACTTTTGCAGCGGCTATTCCTGCGATTGTTTCAGGCGGTATTGCCGAACGCGCAAAATTTAACCCGCAAATGGCGGCAACTTTCATACTCGTCGGTCTTGTTTATCCGTTTTTTGAAGGGATTGCATGGAGCGGGCATTATGGTATCCAAAATTGGTTACAGACCACTTTTGGTGCACCTTTTAGAGATTTTGCAGGCTCTGTTGTAGTGCATGCCATGGGCGGCTGGATCGCTCTTGCGGCTGTAATGCTACTTGGTGCACGCAGTGGCCGGTATAGTAAAGATGGCCGGTTAAATGCCCATCCACCCTCTAATATTCCGTTTCTGGCATTAGGGGCCTGGATATTAACGGTAGGTTGGTTCGGTTTTAATGTGATGTCTGCGCAATCTATTCAGGGTATTTCGGGCCTGGTGGCCGTGAATTCATTGATGGCGCTAGTGGGCGGGACTTTAGCTGCCTTGGTGATGGGGAAAAACGACCCTGGTTTTGTACATAATGGCCCATTGGCAGGCTTGGTTGCCGTATGTGCCGGTTCAGATATTATGCATCCATTAGGCGCCCTGGTGACAGGTGTTGTTGCTGGTATCTTGTTTGTGTGGGCATTTACACTGACACAGAATCGCTGGAAAATCGATGATGTACTTGGTGTGTGGCCACTGCACGGACTGTGCGGTGCATGGGGTGGTATTGCTGCCGGTATTTTTGGCGCTAAGGCTTTAGGTGGTTTAGGTGGTGTAAGTTTGATGTCGCAATTGATTGGTACCGGATTGGGTATTGCGGTTGCACTGGCCGGTGGTTTTGTAGTCTACGGAACGCTTAAAAAATTAGTAGGGATTCGTCTGGGTGCTGAAGAAGAGTATGACGGCGCTGATTTGAGCATTCATAAAATTTATTCAACAGCTGATGATTGAGTGAATTCAGGTTCCAATTTTGAGTAACACACATAAAAAAACCGCTCTATATAGAGCGGTTTTTTTTCAGGGTATCAACTTGATTACCGTTCTGTACCGATTTGGTAGATTTCATCTTCCGGTTCTTCTGCGAGTTTTCCGGTAACAGCATCAATTTCAACTTCTATTTCCTTGCCGTTGGCGGTTTTAATGTCAAATTCATAGGAAATGCTGCCATCAGATTCGATAGCAAGCTCTGAATCTACAACTTCGCCAGGGTATTTAGCCAGTGCAGTCTTTTTAGCTTCATCCTGCGTGATCTTTGCCTTGCTCTTAAACGCCGGGTCATCAGCATTAGCAATTTCTTGTTCTTCCTCGATTATTTTGCCCGATTTGGCTAGGCATTCAACTTCCCACTCTTTGCCATCTTTGCCCTTAATGTCAAATTCGTATTGGGCTTGGCCTTTGCTAATTTCTGCCTCTAACGTTAGCACTTCGCCCGGATGTTTTGCCAAAGCGGCTTTTAAGCAAGTTTCCATTTTTCCGGTATGCGTATTGCCGGCATAAGCTAACGTGCTCATAAAGGCAGACGCCAAAGCAATTGTCATTATCTTTTTATTCATTTAAACCCCTTTGTGTATTAAAAAATCTGTCGTCGATGCAATAAATTTAAGATGGTTTATTATGGCAAATAATGCAAAAATAATCAATAACATATTGATTTTAAACGACAATGTGGTTGTTATCAACCAGGTGGTGGTTGTATATAACCAGAAATTGGTTATGAAGTGTGATGAAGCATCGGGGAGGATTGTTCTTTAAATGTAAGGGCGCCAGCCGTTTGGAGATAATTTCACTGTATTGGCATGAATATCGCATATAGGTTCAGCAAATTAATTACGCTTTTTATGTTCTAGTGTAATTAAATGACAAGCAGTAGTTTATTAAATAACCAATCAAAAAAAGAAATTATTTATGGATAACGTACCTGACATTGTTGATTTTGTACTCTATTTTTTAGCGGGACTATCTATCCTGACCTGGACCATTTTAATGGTGAAGAGCTATGTATTCTGGAAGCTAAAGCGAGAGAACCATCAACTGCTTGAGAACAGCCACAACGTAACCAGCTTAACTAAAATCCCCGATGTGCTTACAGTGAAAGGTTCTTTAAGTTTAAGTAATCTAAGCAATAAAGTGATGCATGACATTAAGATGTGGAATAAAGACAGGTCGCTGGATATTGACGCTTATGCCGATTTGTTGCGTCAGTCGCTAAGGCAGGAACGCCACCATCAGCAAACGCGATTGGAAAGTGGCTTATCAGTACTGGCAAGCATTGGCTCCACCGCGCCGTTTATCGGTTTGTTTGGCACGGTGTGGGGCATTATGCATGCCTTAAAAGGTATTTCTGCTTCCGGCTCTGCCGGGTTGGATGTGGTGGCAGGGCCCATTGGTGAGGCATTGATTGCTACAGCCATGGGTATCGCGACGGCGATTCCAGCCGTGCTAGCCTACAATTATTTTTTACGGCAATCCCGTCTTGCATCAGCAGATATGGATCACTTTTCAGAAAAGTTGCAAATACTCGCAAAACGCTCTGGCTATCTGGTGGATTAATCATGTCTATGGATAACTCGAATAATGAAGGCGGCATGATGAGTGAAATTAACGTCACGCCTTTGGTAGACGTTATGCTGGTTTTGCTCACGGTATTCATTGTTACTGCGCCACTGTTGATGAACTCAGTATCAGTCAAATTACCTAAAGTCGCTGCAACGACAACATTGCAAAAAATCAATGATGTCAAAGTGAGTATTACTGCGGCGGCAGAAGTGTTTTTGGATCAAACAAAAATTCCGGCTGCTTCATTGGAGCGTGAGCTGAAACGACGTAATGTTCAGGGTGATCTGCAAGTTCAAATCATGGCAGATGAGCATGTACAGTATCTTGAAGTTGCAAAGGCAATGGCACAGATTCAGCGTGCGGGTGTAAGTAAGTTCACCTTTGTCATGTTGCCGGATAACGTAGCCCAATCAGCTCATTAGAAATAGGTTGGGAATATGAGCAATTTGACATTAAACAGGGCGTTGCATGATGGGCACCATGAATCCAACTTTCCTGCCATAAGTATGGCACTGGTGCTATCGTTAGTGTTGCACTTTGCGATTATGCGTGCCTTGCCTTGGCTTGAAGCAATTAAAGCAAAAACGCCTATCGAGATTATCGCTGAATTACAGCCGTTGCCCCCACCTCCGGCTACAGAAGCACCTTCAGAAATGAAGCAGGTTGAGACGCCAATCAAACCTGTAGTCACTAAAACGGAACATAAACCCACGCCAGTATTGCATCCAAATGTACTGCCCACATTGACGGCAGAACACACAGAATCAGTTTCAAACGATTACAGTGTGCCAGAGACGCATCAGCAGGAACCCTCGTCTAGCGAGGCTGTCACCCCTGCAGTACTTCCAACCTCACCAAGCGCTGCGTCATCAGCAAAAAGTGAGGTGGTTTCATCAAATTCAACTAGCTCCTGGAATGACAGCGAGATATGGGATGATTACGGCAGCAGTCTACAAAAACTGATTGATGGGTATAAACAATATCCGGCAATCGCAGTCAGGCGCGGGTGGCAGGGCCTGGCAAAAGTATTGGTTCGCTTTTCCCCGGAAGGCAAAGCAATCATTATTCTCATTGAAAAATCTACAGGCCAGAAAGTGTTGGATGATAAGGCTTTAGAAATGGTCAAGAAAAGCATAAGCGATTTACCCGTGCCGAATAAATTCAGGGGCAGAGAATTCAGGGTGTCTATCCCAGTCAGCTTTAAACTTGAATAGCCGATTGATTCCTCGCTTTTGCGTATTGCATTAAAAAATATTGCCTTGAATATGAGTTTGAAACTAAGGATTAATCTAATCATCACCCTGATGTTAGCTGTTGTGATGCTGCTTGGCGCAGGGATGATGATAGAAAATGCCAGGAAAGACGTCCGCGCCGAAGTAGATTCCACCACAGTTTTAGCACTACATTTGCTGGATGCTGAAGTCTTGCATTACACCTTGGATTACTCATGGGTGAATGCAGATGATAAAAGTAAACTCGCTATTTTTCGTTTACAAAGTTTGGATAATGTCCGCCATTTACGCATAGAGTTCTTTGATGCACTAGGAAGATTACGTGACAGCAATCGGCCAACAGGGGTGCGCGGAGATCACTCGCCACCTATCTGGTTCGAAAAATTAATGAGCAAGGTATCTTCCTCCTTGAAAGCGACTCACCGTCGGATTGTGGTTAACAATCGAGTGCTTGGGGAGTTGGTCATTACCCCGGATCCAACTTATGAGATCGCTGAAATATGGCATGACACGCTAGGCTTGCTTAGTTTAGGTGCGCTGTTCTTTCTGGTAGCGAACGGCCTCGTGTATTGGGCAGTATATAAGGCATTACGTCCACTCAATAAGATTCATAATGCGCTAACACAATTAGAACATGGCAATTTAGGGGCGCGTTTACCAATGTTTTCTTTACCTGAATTATCAAGTATCAGTAACAAATTCAATGCAATGGCACAAACCCTTGAAAACAGCATCTTGAATAATCACCGGTTGACTCACCAGATAATCTGCCTGCAGGAAGATGAACGTAAAAATATCGCGCGTGATTTACATGATGAAATTGGCCAGCACTTAACCGCAATTCATATTGATGCCTCAGCAATTTTAAAAGCAAAAAGTATCACCTCAGTTCGTGCCAGTGCTGCGGCTATTGGTGCGGTAGCAAGGCAGATGATGGATATCGTGCATGACATGCTGCAGCGATTACGGCCCGCAATGCTTGATGAGCTTGGTTTGCAGGCCTCACTGCATGAACTTATTGATAATTGGAGGCAGCGTAATCGCAGTATTAATCTCAGTTTCAGTATTTCCAGTCAGTTAATCAATTTAGATGAAACAATCGCTATTGCTGCATATCGGATTATCCAGGAATGTTTGACCAATATTACCAAGCATGCAAATGCCAGAATGGTGACCATTAAAATTGAAACGATGGCGGAACAAGTGAAAATATGTGTAAAAGATGATGGTCAAGGTTTCGATCTTCATCAGATATCACAGGGTTTTGGTCTGGCCGGTATGCGAGAACGCGTAGATGGATTGGGCGGTTCATTTCAGCTAACTACTAAACCGAATGATGGAGTGCTTATTGAGATAAGTTTACCGGCCAATATCAGGGTGGAGTCATGATTAAAAGAATCCGCGTTATATTGGTAGATGATCACAATGTAGTTCGTTCAGGCTTGCGTCGGTTGCTGGAACTCGGGGGCGATATCGAAGTGGTGGCGGAAGCCAGCAACGGGGAACAGGCCTGTGAGATTTATGGTGAGTTTAAAACGGATGTATTGGTGATGGATTTATCCATGCCCGGTATCGGGGGGCTGGAAGCTTTGCGCCGGATCCTGCTGTTAGCTCCCAGAGCGAAGGTCGTTATTTTTTCCATGCACGAAAATATAACCTTTGCCATGCAAGCCCTTTCTGCAGGAGCGCGCGGTTATGTCGCTAAATCCGGTTTGGCTGATGATCTTTTGTTGGCTGTACGTGAAGCCGCAGTGGGCAGATCTTATATAAGCCCAGTCATTGCGCAAAAAATTGCAATGCAAAGCATTTCAGGTGAGCAGAATCCAATGAAACAATTATCCGCACGTGAGTTTGAAGTATTCAGATTGCTGGCGGAAGGATTGAGCATTGATGATATTGCAGGCAATCTTAATATCAGCCAAAAAACAGTGGCCAACTATCAAACCATGCTTAAGCAAAAGTTAGGTATTTCGAATGCTGTTGAACTTGTGCGCTTTGCAATGCGGCATGGTGTAATTTCAGGTTAGGTATCACTTTTGCCCAGTTTTTGAGGGTAAGGTCAGTAGTGCTTTTTTACTCAAAATGACATCATTTTATCCATCCCAATCAAAAAAGTGAGTTTTTCCTATATTGGGGCGGGATTATCTCTCTTATGCAAATTGTGAATAAGGTTTACATTTTGTTACGTAATTTTTACAGGGGGTTAGTCACTGCGCTGTTGAGTTTTTTTACTAGCTTTTTATGCTAACAAGCCTGCAGTAAGAACAGGCAATCGGTGTTGCAGGCAGCCAAAAATGTCTACTGGCAGTTTTTTATTAAGGGAATTAATTATGAAAACTAATATATTAAAAAGATCGATACTAGGTGCTTTAGGTTTGGCGCTATCTGTACCAATGATAGCATCAGCAGCTGCAGACCAAGAATCAGCAATGAAAGATGCTAACAACTGGGCTCACCCACGCGGCCAACACAACAACCAAGGCTACAGCGCTTTGGCACAAGTAAACAAAGGTAACGTTAAAAACCTGAAAATGGCTTGGACATTCTCTACCGGTGTAAACCGTGGTCACGAAGGCTCGCCTGTTGTTGTTGGTAACATGATGTATGTACATACAGCATTCCCAAACAACGTTTACGCACTTGACCTGAACGACAATCAAAAAATCTCATGGTCATATTTCCCAAAACAAGATCCATCAGTACAAGCTGTATTGTGCTGTGACAATGTAAACCGCGGTTTAGGCTACGGCAACGGCAAAATCTACCTGCAACAAAATGATGGTAACTTGGTTGCTTTAGATGCTAAAACAGGTGCTAAAGTATGGTCAGTATTAGTAAACGACCCAAAAGTTGGTGCTACAAACACTAATGCTCCACACGTGATTAAAGACAAAGTGTTGACAGGTTGTTCAGGTGCTGAATTCGGTGTTCGTTGCTTCATCGCAGCATACAATATCAAAGACGGTTCTTTAGCATGGAAAGCCTACTCAACAGGCCCAGACGCTGAAACATTACACGATAAAAACACGAACAGCGAAAACCCACAATACAATGCTCTCTCGGTTTACCAAGACGTAAACGGCGGTAACAAACAAGGCGGTTCATTCAAAAAAATCCCTAACGATCAATTGAAAATCGGTGAGCAGGAATTAGGCACGCGTACATGGTTGAAACCACAAGCAGTTAAAGATGGTTGGCAACATGGTGGTGGCTCTGTATGGGGCTGGTGGCCATATGATGCTCGTACAAACCTGGTTTACTACGGTGCAGGTAACCCATCAGTTTGGAACCCAGACGTACGTCCAGGCGACAACAAATGGTCTATGACTGTAACAGCACGCGATTTAGATACTGGTATGGCTAAATGGGCTATGCAAATGACTCCACATGACGAGTGGGACTACGACGGTATCAACGAAGTAATCTTGTTCGACAAAGGTGGCAAAACATACGCTTGGCACCATGACCGTAACGGCTTCGCTTACACTTGGAATGCTGCTAACGGTACTTTAATTGCTGCAGAAAAAGTTCACCCATTTGTTAACTGGGCGAATAACGTTGATATAAAAACTGGGGTGCCTGATAAAACACCGATGGCTTCAACTCACCAAGACTACAATGCTAAAGGCATTTGCCCGGCTGCATTGGGTACTAAAGACCAACAACCTGCGGCTTACAGCCCACGTACCGGTTTGATGTATTCACCACTCAACCACGTATGTATGACCTACGAGCCAGTTGAGTCTAAATATGTTGCAGGTCAGCCATGGGTTGGTGCTACTTTAACTATGTTTGCTGGTCCTGACGGCGTAATGGGTGGCTTCGCTGCTTATGATCCAATGACCAACAAAAAAGTTTGGTACAACAAAGAGAAATTCTCAGCTTGGGGTGGTGCTTTAACAACTGCTACTGACTTGGTATTCTACGGTACATTGGATCGTTGGTTCAAAGCTGTTGATGCTAAATCAGGTAAAGAACTCTGGAAATTCCAAGTTGGTTCTGGCGTGATTGGTAATGCATTCACATACGGTAACAAGGGTAAACAATACGTTGGCGTGCTATCAGGTATCGGTGGCTGGGCTGGTGTAGCGATGAACCTTGGTATGACTACCGACACAGACGCACTTGGTGCTGCTGGTGGTTACAAAGAATTGACTAAATACAACGCTGCTCCTGGCGGCGGTGCATTGAGCGTATTTTCTCTGTAATAAAGTAGCAAATCAGCCTTAGAGCATACTGGGGCTGATTCTTTTTGACCTGATATAAATTTTCTCCAAAGTTGATAAATAATAAGGTACCCCGCTCATTTTTGAGCGGGTTTTTTTATCTGAATTACCCTCATATTTCCCTATTTGCACCTATCCGAAATATCCCAATAAATATTGTGAGTTTTTCCTAATCCTATTCGGGAGTCTCGCTCTTACGCGATTATTCACCAAGCCTTATATTCTCCAGCTCATATAAATCATAAGTTAGCTGCACCATGGGGATTAAGTTGTAATGAACAGGCATAGCAAACCATCTAACAATTCTTTTAGCTTTACACTAAAACCAGTATCAGTGATTGCACTTTCATTGTTTGCACAACAAGCTTACGCAGATGACGATACTGTTAAAAAGCAATTTGCTTTTAAACCTGTGTTGGCACTTAGCCAACAAGCAGATAGTGTGAAAACTGAAGCAGCTGCTACAACATCTGAAACTGTCCATAAAAAAACACTTAAAAATAGCATGCTGCTGGCAGATGCTTCCGTAGCAAAGCAAGTCAAGCCCCAATCTAAAACTGTGGCAGAAACACCAATGGATGTTATGGATATTTTGCTGGGTGACGAGCCTAGTGCCAGTATTCCATCGACTGCAGACCGCTACAACGTAAAAAAAGAGACTTTACTTAAAGCAGAGGTAACTGATGATAACCCTGCAGGTACAAGCCGTGCGGCTATTGAAAATGCTAAGTCTCTCTCTAAAGATAAAGGGACTAATAATCTACCGATAGATATTGATCTTAAGGCCGTCACTGTACGCGCTAAACGCTTTCATGAAATTGGCCCAATGCCAGGGCTTGGTCTAACCAAAGAAGAAATCCCCGGTAACGTACAAAGCATCACCGCTAAAGAGATTAAAGAGTCGCATTCATTAAGCCTCACTGATCTGATGAATAAAAAACTGCAATCAGTGAATGTGAATGACTATCAAGGCAACCCGTTCCAGATGGATGTGACTTACCGTGGTTTTACAGCAGGCCCCCAAATCGGTACGCCGCAAGGTTTGAGTGTGTTCTTTGACGGTATTCGTGTGAACGAGCCGTTTGGTGACGTGGTGAACTGGGACATGATTCCCATGAACGCCATTGCAGGGGTGGATGTATTTCCCGGCTCCAACCCTATTTTTGGGCTAAATACCTTGGGCGGTGCATTCACCCTAAAAACCAAAGACGGTTTCAATAATGAAGGCATTGATGCAGAGGTGCTCGCAGGTTCATTTGGCCGCAAACAACTGCAAGTAGAAGGTGGTTGGAACAATGGCACCGTGGCCTTATTTGGTGCAGGCAATTTCTTTCTGGAAGATGGCTGGCGCGATAACTCTCCCAGCAAAGTCAACCAGGCCTTTGGTAAAGCCAGCTACCGCGGCGATAAGCTGGACCTGAGTTTAAGCACATTACTGGTTCAAACCGATTTGGTGGGTAATGGGTTACTGCCAAGTGAAATGTATGCACAAGACCGTAGCAGTGTATTTACTTCACCCGACACCACCAAAAATAAACTGCAGCAATTCCAGCTTTCCGGTAGCTATTTCGTCAATGATAAATTTAGCGTCACAGGGCAAGTGTACCGACGCAACAGTAATCGGCATCAAATTGGGGCAGATGCATTTACCGGCTTGGCAGGGCAAACAGAAGGTGTATTTGCACGCCGTAAAATACAAGCTGGTGAGCAATACACATGTCTGTCTGATAGTACCAACGCATACAAATTGCCGGATTACTATGTTCTGACGCTTGATGCCGATGGGACTCAACAGGAAATTTTTAGTGACCCTTTTACATTTAGCGGCGTTACTAACCCCAATGATCCTGCCCTCGCAGGGTTCACCAACTTGGTCAAGAATAAAGCGTTGCCCGCAGATTTTTTATTGGCACAACAGCAATCCTATAAACTCATTTCTAATTTACAACAGGCGTATTACTCACAAACTGATAATGCGACGGCGGTAAAGAATGGACCGGTTACGGATTATTCATTCGGTGGGAATAGTTATATTCTTGATTCCGGTGCTTTTCTTGGTGATGGCATTCCAAACGGGCAGATTGATGTTTTTATTGGGCTGACTAATTTCTATTACACGTTGGAAAGCGGGGTAACAAAAATTAATTATTTCATGCCCATAGCCCCCAAAAATAACGATCTGTGCAAGGCTACCCAAACACTAGATGCTGATCGTAGCAATCAGCGAGCATATTCTTATGTTGATCCCGTTACAGGCGCCGTTGCAACCGTTGATGGCGCCTATACCAGCAGCCCGGGAATTGTGGAAGGCACCCCTACAGCCATTATTACCGATAACCAGATAGACCAGATAGTTGATGGCGCCTCAGTACAGTTTAATTGGAACCTGGAACATCATAAATTCATGATAGGCGCCTCGATTGATGCGGCAAGTGCAAGCTACAGCAATACGCAACAGTTGGGGTTTTTAGATGCTAATCGGAATGCATTTTTAGCGCCTGACTTAGTGCACCCACAATTTACCGGGGCAGATATAGCTATAAGTAATAACAATTTTAGCGGAACTAATACCACTAAAAGTGTATATTTCAGTGAAACCTGGAGCCCAGTAAACACCTGGCATTTTAACGCTTCAGCGCGCTATAACGAAACACATGGTAAAAACAAGATCGCGACACGTTATGGACCTAACAGTTTTGAAATTGGCGAGCTACTTTCATTACCCAATTTAATGGATATTTGTCCCAATGGAGACTGCAGCAATGTACTCACTAGCTACAGGTTGCCTGATTTATCTGATTCTCTAGACCCTGCTGAAACCGAAAAATTCAGTTATTACTCACTTAACCCATCACTGGGTGCAACATGGCAAGCCACTGAAAAACTTAATCTCTACGCTAATGTGGCGCAAGGTACGCGTACCCCTAGTGTGATTGAGCTTGGTTGTGCTTTAGACAAAACACCAGCTGGCTATACGACGATGCCGGATGGAAAAGTTATAGCTATTCCCAAGAGCGTTGTAGAGAAACGTCAATGTTCACTCCCTGGTACTCTGTCTGGTGACCCTTATCTGGCGCAAATTAAAGCCACTACTTATGATGTCGGCATGCGTGGCCAGCTGGGTGATAGTATGGAGTGGAACCTGGGTGCATACCAGACTGATTTAAAAGACGATATTTACTTTATTGCCTTACAAGATGGTCGCGGCTTTTTTGATAATGTCGGTAAAACCCGCCGCCGTGGTATTGAGGCAGGGATTTCAGGTGGTGCAGGCAGGGCCAAATTCAGCCTTAACTACGGGCTAACAGACGCGACCTTTCAGGATGATTTTTTAATGTATAGCGCTGATAACAGCAGCGCTAAGACTATTGATGGTTTGGGCAATGGCGTCATTGAAGTGAAACCAGGCAGCCGTATGCCCGGTGTGCCGCTGCATAACCTTAATGCCAGTGTCAGCTACGAAGTGACGCCTCAATGGACTGTGGGCTTAAGTGCGGTATTGCATTCAGAGAGTTTTGTGCGTGGCAATGAAAATAACGAACACCAAAAAGGTGTAACACGTACTTTTCAGTCAACACGTTATGTAGATACTGGGCTAGGATATGCTGACAAGCAAGTCTACACCCGCACGCTGCCGCCTACCAGCAACCCCGGCAAGGTATCTGGCTACGCCACGTTTAACTTTCAAACCAGTTATAAATTGGCACCGGAGTGGACAGCCAGCCTACTTGTTAACAATCTTTTTGATAAAGAATATTACAGCGCCGGGCGCTTGGGGCGTAATCCGTTCTCGCCCAGCATTCTTGGTGCAATTGGGCCTGATGGCTACAACCATAACTCGGATGATTGGCGCAGCACCAACTTTATTGCCCCAAGTGCGCCAAGAGCGGCCTGGATTACTCTGCGTTATGAGTTCTTGCCGGATAAGAAATAAGCAAAGCAAGGCAGGTGCATTTATGGCCGCCTTAACGCATTCAACCAACATCATCATTAGAACTTACAAGGGCCTAAAAAGTGATGGCGGGTGAATTGGTGCTGCAGGCAGCCACAAATGCCTGCTTATTGTAACGTAAAGGAAACATGATGAAAAACGTTAAAGTTAAATTGGCAGTACTAGCAGCACTAGGATTTACATCAGTACAGGCTTTAGCCACTGGGTTGGTAGCAGTGCCAGCGGCTGGTTTTGCAAGTTCTGCATACACGACGTGTCACACTAGAAACAATTTCGGGTCTAGTGGTAGCTTACAACCAACCACACTCATTGATAATGTTTGTGCAGTATTTCCTGCAAATGAGGCTACCTCACCAGTCGCCGGCTTTACGCTGATTGCATCAGCGAGCAGACCAGTGACTATGAACAATACCTATACCAATAATACAAATATTCAGGTGGGTACTGTTACTGACAGGGTATGGCGTAATGCAGCTCAAACGGAATGTATTTATGGCGCTAAATTTGTGCCGTCAAATACCGACTATCAACCAACAGTAGCAGGTACGCAGTATTTTGAAACAAATGATTTGGCTCGTGGCGGTTTTAGTGCATCTGGGTCAGTAAATGCCGGTTATTACACTGCAGCAACTGCATCGCCTGTTTATCGCATTGGTAGAACGTTTACTGCAGTGCAACATCGTGCGCTTAAATATGATACTGCTGCAAATAAAGCTTTAGTAGGTACTAATTACCTGGATTTACCAAGTTTGGGTGGTTCAACCGCTTCAATTAATGGTGAAGATTTTGCAATTGATGCTGTCACAACTGCTACAACTACCGCTGCCAATCAAACCGCTACAGTGAATAGTAACTGGATTGATTTTACGTTAGATGCGGTTTGGGCAGATGACGATGGCTCTACTAATCCATTTGCTGCGATGACTTATGTACAAGCTGCTTGTACTTCGGCTGCACCTGTTGCAGTAGCAAATGCAATTCGTTTGCGCCAAACAGCACAGGAATATGCGCGATTCATTGAAGTGAGTGTACCTGGCTATACGCCTCCAGGCGGTACTGCAACTCCAGCACCATCAGTGCCGTTTTAACTAGTACTTAACTTAACTCAGCCGAGTGGGCAATTTGCCTACTTTGGTTGAGATGGTGATGGGCACAAGTTTTATCAAACAAAATTGTGAAATACCCTTTTAAATTAGGAGTAAAAAATGGCGATTAAAATTTTTAATTCAACTGAAACAACCTATACAGGAACGGCTACCGCAGATTTGGTGATTGGCAACAATTTGGATAACACAATCAGTGGCAATGACGACAGTGATATTATTTTTGGATTGGGCGGTAGTGACTTCATTGATGGTGGCAATGGCAATGATGCCATTGATGGTGGCGATGGCGATGACATTTTGTTGGGCGGAGACGGGAATGATTTAATTTTCGGGGGCGCCGGTGATGACGTGATTGATGCTGGTAATGGCAATAACTATGTAGATGGCGGTGCAGGTATAGATAATATATTTGGCGGAGTTGACGCTGATATTCTTTTAGGCGGTAGCGACAACGATGTTATTTTTGGCGGACAAGGTGATGATGTATTAAGCGGTGGTGACGGCGAAGATTTAATTGATGGTGGTGAAAGTACAGCAGGTGACGAGACTGCTGTAGGTAATTTATTTTTGGTCACATCTAATGACTATCTAGGAGGTGCTGATGGTAATGACACCTTTAGAGTCGGTTCAGAGTTTATAGGTTTAACAGCCATAAATGGAGGCACATCAGGACTAGATAACGCTGGACTTGATGCACGATATGTTGATATTGGAGCGGATGAAACAGGTGCCTTGTATGCATATGACACTGTAACTAATACTAATGTAGAGATTACTACTTTGGCACAAGCACTGGAAACTGAAACAGACGTACAACTTAATCTTGTTACTCGTCCAGGTTCAACTGCACTCAGTACATTTGCAACTACAATCGCTGGTTACAACGCCGTAGATACACTTGAGTTCACACAAAGTGGTGATTTTTCTGAGTCACTCGCATTTAGTGGTGTCGAGCGCATTGAGTTGGCAAGTGGCGTGAATATCACGCTTTCGGGTGAACAGATTGCTAACAATGGTGAATCACTTGACCTTGGTTTTGTGAATCCTGGGGTGCATTTTTATGGCGTTGCAGGCGGGCCACAAGAGTCGGTGACCGTGTTGGTGGATTATGCGCCTGTTACCTTTACACCTGCAGCTACTATAGTGGGTGCAACTGACACTATCTACACAGGCGGTGACTTTCAGTTAGATGATTTCACTGTGGCAGATTTGTTCCACGATGTAGATGCCATTTATGATGCGCAAACCAACAGCACGGTTGATAGCTATGTACGTATTGATGGTGCAAATAATGCCGAGACGGTTTACGGCAGTGAAGGTGTTGACAATGCCACTATGCGTTTGGGTGACGATACTTACTATGGTAACGGTGGTAATGATTTGCTAATCGGCCATGGTGGTGCTGATTACCTGGATGGTGGTACCGGCAATGATACCTTTGTGATTGGCGGTTTTGGTAGCGGCGTGCAAGGTACTACTTCAAAAGCGGACGATGGAAATGCTGAGTGGATTGCAACTGGCGCTACACATGACGTGATTGTTGGTGGGGTTGGTACTGATACCCTACGCATTACTACCGGTATAGGTGCAAATAGTACTGCTAACGGTACGGTAGTGCTTAATGATGCCAATTTTCAAGGCATGGAAGTGGTACAGGTTGGCGGTACTGTAGGTCGCCTGAACGTTGAGGACTCAGCGCTACAACTGATTAACGATCATTATTCATTCAAAGCCAATGGTTCAGTGGCCGATTTATCTAACACATTGGGTAATAACGGCGGCAGCATCAATAACGTGGTGGTTGATGCATCAGGCATTACAGCCAATGGTCTGCGTTTTGAAGGCAACGCCAACATTCAAACTTTCATCGGCACTTCACAAGATGATACTTTTGTTGGCAATAGCGGCAATGATGTGCTCACTGGTAATGCGGGGGCTGATACTTTTGTGTTTGGCAACGTGCATGAGCAAGTGGTTACAGGCACTGCCACAGAAGTGCAAAGCTATGTTGATACTGCATTTAGTTTGACGGGTGTTGATACCATTACCGACTTCTTGAGTGGCGTCGATAAAATTCAGTTAAATCTGGACCAATATGCTTCATTGGCTGGTTTTTCAGTGGCCAATTTGGTATCGGGTGCTGGCGCAGTTGCAGCGGATGCCGATGATTACTTGTTGTTTAACAGCACATCAAATACGTTGAGCTACGATGCAGATGGTAACGGTGCTGGTGCAGCTGTTGATATTGCGCAACTGTTAGGTGTTACAACCTTTACAGCAAGTGATGTGGTGGTAGTTTAGTAAGTGAAAAACGAGTGGGTTCCCTCTCCCCACTCGTTTTTTCTTTGATACCTAAGCTTAAATTTTTATTTAGTATAAATCTTGAATAAAACTCCACACATCACTCTAAAAAAATCGCTATTCACGATAATGCCTTTTTATCGTAAAGCGATGTTCTTTGGGTTGTTTACCAACCTTATGTTGCTGGCGCCTTCATGGTACATGTTAGAAGTATATGACCGCGTGATTAACAGCAGAAACATCACAACACTCGCCATGCTTACGCTGCTGGTTGTATTTATTTATGCCGTGATGGAAAGCCTTGAGTGGGTGCGCAAAAAACTGATGGTTGAAGCCGCATCATGTTTTGAAAAGCAGTTGAATCAAACGATATTTGATGCTGCATTTTTAGCAAAGCTTAAAGCGTTTGATTTTCCGGTTCAGCAAGTGTTTGCAGATTTTAAAACGCTCAAAGAAAACTTGTGTTCGCCAGTGTTGGTGGGCTTGATGGATATTCCATTTTCTTTGATATTTATCGGCGCATTATTTTTAATTCACCCAATGTTCGGCTTTTTTACGCTGATTGCCTTGGCAGTGCAAATTGCCATTATCTTATTCAATCAAGCCGATATTTACAGGCAAATGAAACAGGCAAATCAATTTGCTTTAGAGGCACAAAATTATTTTACTACGGTTGTAAGAAAAGCCGAGGTTGTTAAATCAATGGGCATGTTGCAGGCTATTCAACAGCGCTGGTTGGATAAGCAACAAGCTTTTTTATTTCATCAATCACAGGCCTCTGAGGTCGCGAGCAAAAGCGCTGCTACATCCAGGTTTTTACAAACCATGCAAACGTCATTAGTGCTTGGTTTAGGTTGTTATTTGGTGATTAACAATACGCTGCCTTATGGCGGTGCAATGATGATTATTGCTTCTATTTTAGCGGCCAGGGTGTTTTCACCTTTTCTGCAATTGGTCACGCACTGGCGTATTTTGGCAGAGGCACAAGAAGCTTATGACCGTTTAGAAAGGTTATTAGCTAATCATTCAGAAAGTAAAAAAGGTATGACGTTGCCACCACCCTCAGGAGAAATTAGTGTTGAGGCATTGAGTTATGCGGTGCCGGTGGAGGGTAGGCAAAATGCGGAATTATTTTTAAAAAACATCCAGTTTAAGCTTAACCCGGGTGATGTGCTGGTAATTGCCGGCCCATCGGCCTCAGGTAAAACAACGTTGAGTAAACTTTTGGTGGGTTTACATCAGCCTACTAACGGCAAAGTTCGTTTTAACGGGGCAGATGCATTTCAGTGGAATAAAGCGGATCTTGGCCAGTATATTGGCTATCTGCCGCAATCAATTGAATTGTTGAATGGCACTTTGGCTGAAAACATTGCCAGATTTAACGAAATGGATTCTCAAAAAATGGATCTTGTAATTGATTTATTGAATCTTAAAGAACTCATTGCTGATTTGCCAGATGGAATCAATACGCAAATCGGGCAAGATGGCGAGTTTTTATCAGGTGGTCGTAGACAATTGATAGGCCTGGCTCGTGCCGTTTACGGCAGCCCTAAAATCATCGTGCTTGATGAGCCAAATGCCAATTTGGACGAAGCGGGTGACAAGGTTTTGCAAACGATGATCAGCAGTCTGAAAGCGCAAGGCTGCACGTTTATTATCATTAGCCACTTACATAACATCGTTAATATTGCCGATTACATGATGGTGATGATGAAGGGCCAAATGCTGCGTTACGGTAGCCCTGCTGAAGTGATGGCATCGCTTCAGTCACTACAAGTTAAGGTAGACGCGGCATGAGTAATATAAAACAGCAGCCACTGATGCATTATTTTGCACCATTAAAAGAAGATTTTATAAGCATAGGGTTGCTGAGTTTGGTCGCTAATTTGCTTATGCTGGCCCCCACTATTTATATGCTGCAACTTTATGACCGTGTAATGCTTAGCAAAAATGAGCTTACGCTGTTCACAGTTACCTTGTTAATAGGCGCATTTATTTTGGTCATGGCCTTCGCTGAGTGGCTCCGTTCAATGATTACAATAAAAGCCGGAGTGAAATTTGACCAGTCACTCAACAGCACGTTATTTAGCTTGGCATTTAATCGATTGTTTACTTCGCCTTATAAAAATACTAATGAATCTATGCAGGACTTGACCAATATTCGCCAATTTATGACGAGTAATGGCTTGTTTGCATTTTTCGATATGCCCTGGACGCTTATTTATGTGGCAGTGTTATTTATACTTAGTCCACAGCTAGGTTGGCTGGCAATGGTGTTTTGTTCGATTCAATTTGGTCTTGGTGTGTGGAATCAAACCAGCACTGATAAACCATTAAAAGCGACTATCAATGCAAATTTGGAAAATCAACAGTTTTTATCAAGCAAGGTTCGTAATTTAGAAACCTTGCATGTCATGGGTATTTTGCCCCAGCTCTACAAACGCTGGCAAAACCTGCAAGAAGCAGCCAATACGTTAAATGGCAAAGCCATACGCATACAGAGCAGAAATCAGCATATCAACAAATTAGCCCGCTACACCATGCAATCTCTCATGCTTGGCGCAGCGGCACTATTGGCGATTAAGGGGCAAATATCCATTGGCTCCATGATCGCTTCTAATGTACTCATCGCAAGAGCCTTGCAGCCATTTGATGTTGTGGTCAGTACCTGGAAGCAATATGTACAAGCCAAGGCATCAATGGATCGCTTAAACACATTGTTAATCGCACCCTATGTCAGTGTAAATGCGTCGCAAGATGGCTTAAAAAACGGCAGCGATATCCGGCGTGAATTCAAGGGTGAAATTACCCTGAAAAACCTAAATATGACTTTGAATACAACACAAAAAAAAGTGCTTAATAATCTGAGTGCGAGTATTAAGCCCGGGCAAATTTTCACCATTATGGGACCATCCGGTTCCGGCAAGACAACCTTGGCTCGCTGTTTGGTAGGTGTGATACCAGTGGCGCATGGCATGCTTTTGATTGATGACATTTCCATCGAGCAGATTAACCAGCAACAACTGTCTGCTGCTTTAGGTTATTTGCCGCAGGACGTTGAACTGATTGAAGGCACGATTGCAGAAAATATCGCGCGTTTTAGCCATCTGGACTCATCGGAAATTATTGCTGCCGCAAAAATGGTAGGGATACATGACGTGATTTTGCGCATGCCTTTAGGGTATGACACCAAAATTGATGAGTCAGGTTTATCGTTATCAGGCGGGCAACGCCAATTGATTGGGTTAGCCCGGGCTGTTTATAAATCCCCTTCAATTTTGGTGTTGGATGAACCTAATGCCAATTTGGATGAGTATGGCGAAGAACACTTACTCAAAGCCTTGCTGGTACTCAAAGCGATGGGTAAAACAATCGTGACGATCTCGCATCGTACCAGAATACTCAAAATAACCGATCAGTTATTAGTGATGAAAGATGGCGAGATATTACACCATGGGCCAACAGAGCTTGTGATGATGCCGTTGAATAATGAGAAACCGATACAACAACAGGCTGCTTAATAGAAAAACATGGAACTCATTTCTCAAAAAAAATCGTTAAAAAGTGCAGGCTCACAGATAGCAGACGCGGTGATTAACCTGGACAGTTACGCTAACAATAAAGCGCCCAGCCGCTTGGGTATGTTGTTTTTATTGTTTGGGCTTGCCGGTTTTTTGCTGTGGGCAGGTTTTGCACCGTTGGACGAAGGAGTTCCAACTGAAGGCATTGTTAACGTCGAGAGCAATCATAAAGTGGTTCAGCATTTAAGTGGCGGAATTGTTAAAACCCTTGCTGTAAAAGAGGGGCAGGAGGTTAAGGTGGGTGATGTGCTGCTTATACTTGATGATTCGGCAATCAAAGCAAAATATGAAGAAGTCAAACAACACTATATGGGTTTAAGGGCGCAGGAAAGCCGCTTGATTGCGGAGAAAGCAGGCGCTAAAACCATTCAGTTCCACGATGATTTAATCAAAAATAAAGATGATTTTTATGTGCAAAAGCACATGCTTAATCAATCTCAATTATTGCAAGCCAGACAAAATGTTTTAAGCGCGGAAATCATGGCGATACAAGAGTCTATACAGGGGCAGAAAGCGCTTATTGACGGCGATCAGGGCGTTTTAAACAGCTACCAGTCTCAACTGTTACTTTTAAAAGAACAGTTAAATGGCATTAAAGCATTGGTTCAGCAAGGGTACGCACCTAGAAACCAGCAAAATGATTTGGAGCAGAAAATAGCGCAAAACATTGGGCAAATCGCCAATACACAGGCAAGCAAATTGCGCAGCAAACGTGCAATATTGGAGCTTAATCAACGCATGATGATTAGGCAACAGACAGAAAAAAAAGAAATTGATACTGAGATGGCGCAGGTGAATCTTGCCGTGCAATCAGAGGCGGAAAGATTCAAGGCGTTAGCAGAAGAGCTTAACCGAATTTCAATTATTTCTCCTGCATCTGGTCAGGTGATCGGGCTGCAAGTACATACGGTGGGCGCGGTTATACAGCCTGGGCAAAAAATAATGGACATCATTCCCATGGGTGAGCCGCTTATTTTAGATGCAAAAATACCACCGAATTTGATTGATAAAGTACATGCAGGTCAAGATGCCGACGTGCGTTTTTCTACATTTGCCAATTCTCCGCAATTATTAGTCGATGGCAAAGTAAAAAACATTTCAAAAGACTTATTGGTAGAGGCATCAACTAATCCTGCTCATGCCAACGAAAGTTACTACTTGGCAAAAGTCTCAATTACTTCAAGCGGCATGAAGATGTTAGGAAAACGCAAATTACAGCCGGGTATGCCGGTGCAAGTGGTGATAAAAACAGGTGAGCGCACTTTGCTAACCTATTTATTGCACCCTTTAACAAAGCGTATTGCCGCTTCAATGAAAGAAGAATAGCAACAACATAATGATGAATATGGATTTGAAAATATTAAGTGTCGCTATATTTGTACCGCTATTATTGGTATCTACACCTCTTATTGCGGCTGACAGTTTATTAAGTTTATATCAAGCCGCACTCAATTATGATGCCCAGTACAAAGGCACCGTTGCTAATACGCAGGCTGACAGAGAAGAGATCAATAAAGCACGCGCATTGTTTTACCCCAAGGCACAGCTTGCAGGCAGTGTTGGTCGCGGCATTACAGATCGAACTTCGCAAACGCTGTCGGGTTCGATTGATAAACACTTAACATATAACACGCAAAATTTCGCTTTTACTATCAAGCAGCCGTTATTTAATAAAGAAACCATAGCGATTTACAGAAGCGCTCAAGCACTGGCTAAGAGCAAAGAGGCTTTGCTACAAAGCGAGACTTCTGCCCTGATTACTAGAATCTCAGGCGCGTATTTTGAACTGCTCTATGCGCAGGAAAAAACCACTGTGTTGCAAAGCAAAATAGTGGCACTTCAACAACAACTGGATCAGGCCACGCAACGCTTTACGCATGGAGAAGGCACCTTGACTGAAATTAGTGAGGCTCAGGCTAGTTTGGATATTGCACAAGCGGATTTGGTTGAGGCCAGGAATACGGCAGATTCTTATAGGTTGACTCTAAGTACGATGAGCGGCCATGAGGTTGGAGATTTGGCAAGGTTCAATCCGGAAAAAATCCTAACGATCAAGACAGACCTTGAACATATAGATTATTGGCTTAAAGCTGCAATTGAAAATAACCCTGAAATAATGGCTGCTAAACAAGCAGTTGAAGTTGCACAGCAAGAAGTAGAAAAGAAGCAAGCGGGACATTTTCCAACACTTGATTTGGTGGGCGTGCGCTCTTACAGCGAGAATGATAGCAACAATACCATTGGTTCGCAGTTTGACAGCACGACAGTTGCACTGCAATTTAATTTGCCGCTTTATGCGGGGGGATATGTCAATGCCAGTATTCGGCAATCTCTGGATAAAGTTGAGGCTGCCAAGGAAGATCTGAATTTAAGAACAAGGGATGCCAATACAAATATCCAGAAATATTTTCAGCACATGCAAAGTGAACTGCTCTCAATACAAGCTTATAGGCAAGCAGTTAAATCCAGCGAAACAGCACTCGATGGTACATCCAAAGGTTTTAGCAGCGGTCTTAGAACCAATATTGACGTACTAGACGCTCAACAAAGGTTATATGAAAACAAGTTGAAATTAAGTAAATCCTACTATGTATTAGTCAATGACCTCGTCAATATCAAGCATATTGCAGGTGTGTTAAATGAAGCGCAATTACAGAATCTCAACCAGTTTTTCCTGATTAATTAAACATATAGCTTTGGATAAGCATTGGCTTTTTTAGTAATTTCTTGAGTCACTTTGGGCATGAAATAGAAGGTATAAAACATGAAATTTATTTTTAAGTTTAAAACAAAAGCAATTAAAACTAACCTATTTCAGAGAGGTTTTACCTTGCTTGAGCTTTTAGTCGTGATGGTGATTATTGGCTTACTAGCCGGCTACGTCGGGCCTAAATATTTTGCGCAGATCGGCAAATCGGAAGTAAAAACGGCTAAGGCACAAATTGATTCACTGGGTAAGGCGTTGGATCAATATCGTCTCGATATGGGGCATTACCCAAGTAGCGAGAATGGTTTGGCAGCATTGAATGTGCCGCCTGCCAATGAAGCCAAGTGGCAAGGTCCGTATTTACAGAAAAAAGTGCCTAACGACCCGTGGGGCAAGCCGTACCAATACAAAATGCCCGGAGAGCATGGCGACTATGATTTATGGTCGTATGGCAGTGACGGTACCAGCGGCGGTAAAGATGAAGCAGCCGAAGTGGTTAACTGGGAATAATAGTAAAGCTGACAAATGAAATTCGAGCTTAAAGTAGCACAAGGCGAGACATTGAGTTTGCTGGATCTAGAAGCCGGCAATGCAGCACAAGCGCGCTCGCTGGCCGAGTCGCAAGGTTTCAGCGTGCTGGCAGTGCGCGCTGCCGGGCTTTCATTTAATCATCTGCTGTCCGGACACTTGGCAAAACCAAAATTTAACTTGATGTTGTTCAGTCAGGAGTTGCTGGCCTTGCTTGAATCCGGCCTGAGTTTGGTTGAGGCGATTGAGGCATTAGCCGAAAAAGAGCAGCAGCCGGAATCCAAAGCGGTGTTGAATCAGGTAATGGCTGCATTGTATGAGGGTTTGCCTTTATCCGGTGCTTTGGAAAAAGTGCCACAAGTCTTCGCGCCGCTTTATATCGCGTTGATTCGTGCAAGTGAACGCACCGGCGATATGGTGCAGGCCTTGTCCAGGCACGTGACTTATCAGACGCAGATTGATTCTGTTCGCAAAAAAATCATTGCCGCTTCTATTTACCCGGTGCTGTTAATCATCGTAGGCGGTCTGGTTGTGTTGTTTTTGCTGGGTTATGTGGTGCCAAAATTCAGCACGATTTATGAAAGTACCGGTGCAGATTTGCCCTGGATGTCCCAATTATTGTTGAGCTGGGGTCACCTGCTGCAGGAGCATGGCAAAGAAGTGTTTATTGCATTTGCTGCCGGTGTAGCTTTACTGGTTTTCACTTTAAGCAGATCTGGTGTACGCGCAGCCATTATGCGCAATGTATGGAAAATTCCTGCCTTGGGTGAGGCAATGCGCATCTACCAATTGGCAAGATTTTATCGCACGTTAGGCATGTTGCTGCGTGGCGGCATACCTTTAGTCGTAGCAATGGGAATGGTGTCTTCTCTGTTGCAGCCATTATTGCGCGGTAGTTTGGAAAAAGTCATTGCCGATGTGCGTGAAGGCAAGCCGGTGTCATCTGCAATGGAGCAGCACGGCATGACAACGTCAATTTCAATTCGCATGTTGCGCGTGGGTGAGCGCACAGGGCAAATGGGCGAGATGATGGAGCGCATCGGTGCGTTTTACGATGATGAAATTGCGCGTGTAGTGGAGTGGTTTACCAAGCTGCTAGAGCCGGTGCTGATGATTGTTATCGGGTTGGTCGTCGGGCTGGTGGTGGTGCTGATGTATATGCCTATTTTTGAGTTGGCGGGGAATATCCAATGAACATGCCGCTTGAACATAGTCCTATGGAAAACCAGGCAATTGAACCTACGGTAACCAAGCCAGCATTGATTACTGTGACACAACTAAAACGTGCCAGGGAAATAGCTGCCCAGAGCCGGCAGCCTTTATTGGATGTGCTGGAAGAAGAGTCCGGCCTGGATGCAGAAGACTTCATGACTGCACTTGGGCAATTGATGCATTATCCGGCGCTGGGAATTTTGCATTTATACGAGATGACCCCAGATTTTGAATTGCTGCCATTTGCAGATGCGAGCAAATACAGTTGTGTGGCTTTGCATGATGCGGCAGGAACACTTTATTTGGCATTCGCTAACCCGTTTGACTCAAATTTACAAAGCCGGATGGATCTGATTATCCATCAACCGTCGGTTTGGACGCTTGCGCATAGCAAGGATATTGCTGCATTTTTGGCGCATCATGAAACGAATATGCGTGCGCTGGATACCGTGACCGATGAGCGTACTGAGTTGCAGGATGCGCAGAACGGGATTGAGGATATTTCATTAAGGTCTATCAGTGAAGATACCAGCCCGGTAGTGAAATTTGTACGTTCCACCTTGCATGATGCCCTTAAGGCGGGTGCAAGCGACATCCACATGGAAACCGATCCGCATGGCCTGACGGTGAAATACCGCATAGATGGTGTACTAAGCCAGGAGGGAGGCATTCAGGGTATTGCCCAAGCCGAACAAGCCATTTCGCGTATCAAGGTCATGTCCGAGCTGGATATTGCAGAACGCAGAGTTCCGCAGGATGGGCGCTTTAAGGTGCTGGTGCAAGGCCGCGAGGTGGATATGCGCGTATCCATTATGCCCAGCGTATTTGGTGAAGATGCCGTGCTGCGTATTCTTGACCGCAAAGCCTTAAGTGATGAGGCTAAAGGCTTGAGTCTGGAAACTTTAGGCTTTGAAGAATCGATCATGGCACGCTTTCGATTGTTGGCGGAAGAGCCATATGGCATGCTGTTGGTAACCGGCCCGACAGGCAGCGGTAAAACCACTACGCTTTACGGCATTATTTCTGAAATTAACAATGGCGAAGACAAGATCATTACCATTGAAGACCCTGTTGAATATCAGCTTCCCGGTGTTCTGCAAATCCCCGTCAATGAGAAAAAGGGCCTCACCTTTGCCAGAGGCCTACGTTCAATTTTGCGCCATGACCCTGACAAAATCATGGTGGGTGAAATCCGCGATGCAGAAACGGCACAAATTGCGGTGCAATCGGCCCTTACCGGGCATCTGGTGTTAACCACGGTACACGCAAATAACGTGTTTGATGTCATTGGCCGTTTCACCAATATGCAGGTAGACCCCTACAGTTTTGTATCTGCCATTAACGGCATTCTGGCGCAGCGGCTGGTACGTATCAACTGTCCGCATTGTGCAGTGGATGATAGCCCGGATGCAGCGCTGATTGCCAAGTCTGGCCTTACGCCAGAACAAGCCGCCAGCTTTAACTTTAAAAAAAGCCAAGGCTGCGGGCAATGTCACGGCACAGGTTACAAGGGGCGCAAAGCTATTGCCGAACTGTTGTGTTTTAACGATGAAATACGCGAATTGATAGTAACGCGCGAGCCCGTGCGCAAGGTAAAAGAAGCAGCCCGCTTGAATGGTACGCGCAGCATGCGTGAAGCCGCGCTGGAATTGGTAAAACGCGGCGAAACCACATTGCAGGAGATTAACCGTGTTACTTCATTGGTTTAACACTTTGTTTAAAGATGAGTTGCGTGTGTTTATTCAACCATCGCGCATTGAACTGCTGCGTCTGAAACGGTCGCTAAAAAACGGGCTAAAACAACAATTGGTGCATCAGCAAGTGATTGATGTAGCAAAAAATACTGACGCGGCAGCAGCCCGGGAAGAACAGGCAGAACAGTGGTCGGGGCTGATTGCAACGCTTAAAAATGCACTTAAAAGTGAAAAGTGGCGCGGTGCCAGACCTGAAGTTGTTTTATCCAATCATTTTGTGCGATATGCAGTCATTCCCTGGAACACTGAGTTATCCGGTAGTTCGGAGCGGCAGGCTTACTTGATGCACTGTTTTAGCCTGGCCTTTGGTGATGCCATAAAAAACCGGGATTTACGCATGGCAGATTCTGGTTTCGGTAAATCGACTATTGCCAGTGCGGTTTCAAATGATTTAGCGCGCGCTTTGCATGATGCTTTTCAGCAGGTAAATATGCGGTTAGAAGCCATTTACCCACATTTGCCGCTGGCAATGAGCCAAAGCCTGATTGAGGTAAAAAAACGCAAATTGGGGCAGCTTGATTCATTCTGGTTTGTGGCAATACAAAATGATCGTATATGTTTAGCTTTAATTGAAAACGGAAGTTGGCGTGCGGCTAAAAATGTGCTGATGGAAAATGATGTTTCCAGGCAGGTAATGGCGCTGATCCAGCGTGAAATAGTCAATTGCATTGTAAGTGCCAAACTACCTGTATTGTTGCATTGGCCAGAATGCAATCAGAACCAGCCATTAAAACTTGAAGGATTCACTGTGATTAAAGTCTTTCAGCACTCGCTGAGTAAGCCAAATGTGCAGGCAGGCAGTTCAATGCCGGGTTGGGAGGCGGTATGAATTATCTGGAATTAAACCACGCACCAACTGCACCGCGGCAAAACTGGGTCGCCATGTTGCTGCTTATTTTGGGCGGTCTATTGTGCGGCATAGTCATTATGTATACACAATCGCTTACCCGTGAAATTGAACGCATCAAAGCGGAGCAGCAACGCATTTCCCAACCAGAAAAACCGCTGAAAAAACTTTTCAGGAGCGTTGAGCAGGATACAAAAAAACAAGAGGAAATACGGGAGATTAATGCCGCTATCGGCGAGATAGTGATGCCTTGGATTTCCATATTCAAGGCTTTGGAAGCGGCTAATCATGAAGGCGTAAAAATGCTTTCAGTGGAACCCAGTACAAAATCCAAAAAGGTGCGTCTTACAGTTGTTGCTTTTGATATTGATAGCATGATGGCCTATATGCAAAGCCTGAGTGAGCAAAGTGCCTTGGACCAAGTGCGCTTGCTGTCACAGGAAACTGTAGATGTGAATGGCCAGAATGCCATTGAATTCGCGGTAGAGGCAATATGGAAAAGCTAAACAGAGCCGTTCAGTTTGCATCGTACAAACTCCGTGGGCTGGATTGGCGGTCCAGGGCAGGGCTGTTGCTGATGATCTTTGGGGTATTGTTCCTGTTAGCCATAACACTTCCCAAGGCGTATGCATTAAAAGCATTTAAAGCCGATCTCGCCAGATTAAAAAGCACTCGGGCAAGTATCTCTCAAGAAAACCGGAAACCCGATTTTGATGTCACTGAACAGTTTTATGCTTTACTACCTGCACAAAAAGATGTGAATGTGGAAATTGCACAAATCCTGAAAATTGCTGCTGACAGCGGCTTGCAGATTGAAAAGGTTGAATATGCCTCTCAATCTGCAGCCTCTTCGGCCTTGCTAAAGTATCAAATCAAATTGCCACTTACCGGTACTTATATGCAGATTCGTCAATTTATTAACCAGACACTAAATTCCCAGCCCAGCTTGGCACTTACTGATGTGAATTTCAGGCGTGATGATATTGGAGCAGATTTGGTTGAGTCCAATATCCAGTTTGCGCTTTATTTAAAACAGGGAAAAAGTTAGGCAATGCAGTTAATTAAAAAATATGGGGTCTGGATGGCGCTAAGCCTAACCCTGATAGCCAGTGTTTGGGTGGGGCAGCAGGAAAATGATGCGGCAGATGCGGTGGTTCTGGTGCAGCAAAAAAATAATGTTAGCAAAGCCACGCGTGGGAGCATGAGTTCAGTCACCAGCTCTAATCTGGCTTCTGGCGCCAGCGTGTACCGGAGACCGGTAATTGATGACACTCCGCAGAATCTATTTACAGTGTTTGCTTCGCCGCAGGACCCATTATTGGATGAAGAAACCAATACCGGGCCGCAGATGCCGGCCAATCCATTTACTTATGCTGGAAAGTTGCTGGATGACGACAAGTTAATTGTGTTTTTAACCGATGGTGTCAGAAACCACTCGGTGCAAGTTGGCGATGTGCTGGATGATGTCTGGCAAATTCAATCCATTCACCCGCCAGAGTTAACCCTGAAATATATCCCCCTGAAAACTGAAATTCAAATGCAAATCGGAGCATCAAGTTGAGTGTATTGTTAAAGCTGAGTGAATTGTTAAATATAAAGCGAGTTAAATGTTGTTTAGTCTTTTTGTTGCTCACGAACTGTACCGGGTTTGAGGTTCAGGAAAAATCAAGTCAAAACGATGTTTCATTTGAAAGCGCCAAACAGCTGATTGCCTCTGGTCAACGTGATGCCGGCTTAGCCATGCTGAAGGATTTAGTGGCATTACACCCGGAGAATGCACAGTATCGGAATGCCTTTAAAATGCAGCAGGAGTTACAACTTTCTGGCCTGGTAAAACAAGCGGAAAGCGACCTGCTTCAGGGTGATTTAAATGCAGCAGAAGCTAGTTACCAACAGATGTTGGATATTGATGCAGGTAATGAAAGGGCACTCGAAGGTTTAAATAAACTGGTATTGGCGCAGAACCACGCCATGATGCTCACTAATGCGCAGGCCGCTTTTGATAGGCAGGATATGGATACTGCCCAAAGTATCGTAAGGACAGTTCTGGCAGAAAATGCGAAACATGCGGATGCACGTATCTTGTTTGAGAAAATTGAGAAAAATAGCATTGAGAAAACAACTGCGCATCCGAAAATAAAATCAGCATTCAAAAAGCCGATTACGCTGGAATTGAAAAACGTACCGATTAAGTCCGTATTTGAATACATCGGCAAAGCGGGGAATATTAATTTTTCGTACGATCAGGAGTTACGTGATGACTTGAGAACCAGCCTGTTCGTACGTGACACGCCAATAGAGAATGCGCTGGAAGTGATATTGACCACTAATCAATTGGGCAAGAAAGTATTGAATGAAAATACCTTGTTAATTTACCCAATCAGCCGTAGCCAGGAGTATCAGGAGCAGTTTGTACGCAGCTTTTACCTGAATAATATGGATGCCAAACGCGCGATGAACCTCATTAAAACGGTCGTGAAGAGTAAGGATGTTTATATTGATGAAAAACTGAATACCTTAGTCATTCGTGATAGCGCCGAAGCGATTCAAATTGCCGAAAAGCTGATTGCCTCCCAAGACTTGGCAGACCCTGAAGTGATGCTTGAAGTTGAGGTGATGGAAATCAATCGTAGAAGTCTGGAAGAACTTGGCATCAAGTATCCAACGCAAGTGAGTGTTGGCGTGCAGGGGAAGTCTGCCGGTACTGACGGTACTGTCACTAAAACTCCCGGGCGACTGACGCTCGCTGAGCTTAAACACTTTAATTCTGGCTTGGGCGTTTTTACGATTACGGACCCTGTGCTGGCGATGAATTTGCTGGCACAGGATACGGATACGAATCTGTTGGCTAATCCGAAAATCAGGGTGAAAAATAGAGATAAAGCCAAAATTCACGTAGGTGACAAAATACCGGTGCTGACAAGTGTTGCAAATTCAACAGGCTTTGTGTCGCAAACGGTGAGCTATATTGATGTTGGCATAAAACTGGATGTAGAACCTACTATCATGCTGCAGAATCAGGTGAGTATTAAGGTGGGGTTGGAAGTTAGCAATGTGACGGATCAGGTTAAAACTGATACCGGCGTATTGGCCTACACCATAGGCAGCCGGAATGCGAATACCACCCTGCAACTCAAAGATGGCGAAACGCAAATTCTGGCGGGTTTATTCAGGGATGATAGCCAGAATATCACGAACAAAGTACCGGGTTTATCCAGCTTGCCTTTGATTGGCCGCTTGTTTGCCAACAAAAATAATGACAAACGCAAGAATGAGATTGTGTTGCTGATTACGCCACGCATTTTGCACAACATTGCACCTGTTAATGCTGTTTACACATCCTTTCCGTCAGGGATCAATCATGCTTCCAGCCGAAATGGTCGGGCTTCTCAGCAGGCCGAGCCAGCATCAGCAATCGTTGGCAATGTGGTACAGCCATCACCAACACCGCAGGCTATACAAGCTAATCAAGCGCAGGTTGACCAGAATTTTGCAAGCCAATTATTGCAGCCCGGTGTGGACATTGGAAATTCCGGCACAGTGATTAAAGCGCAATAAGTTATGCGGCGTAATGTAAGCATGAGTCGTGGTTTTACACTAATTGAACTATTGGTTTCATTGGTGTTATTGGCATTGATAGTAACCTCTGCAGCGCCAATGATGCAGCTATCGGCAAAGCGCAATAAAGAGCAGGAACTGAAAAAATCGTTGTGGCAAATTCGCGATGCCATTGACGCCTACAAACAGGCGACAGACGATGGGCTGATTAAGAAATCTATGGGGCAATCTGGCTATCCGCCTTCTTTGCGTCAATTGTCTGAAGGTGTAGAGAACCTTCAAGACCCTAAGAAAAGAAAAATGTATTTTCTGAGAAGAATTCCTAGAGATCCTTTTGCGACTGATACGACTTTATCAGCCGAAGAAACATGGGGGAAACGCAGTTATAGCAGCTCATTTGATGAGCCTGAAGCTGCTGGCGATGATATTTATGATGTTTACTCACTTTCAAATGAGATTGGCATTAACCGGCAGCCATATAGGGAATGGTGATGAAAAAACACCGCTTATATTCCGGGTTTACCTTGATAGAAATATTGGTCGTACTGGCAATTATAGCCACCTTGCTCAGCTTGGTGACGCCACGCTACTTTGACACCATCAGCCGATCAAAAGAAACCACTTTGCGACACGATTTAATCGTGATGCGTGAAGCTATTGATAAGTTCTACAGCGATAAAAATGTTTATCCGGAAACATTGGATGACCTGGTTCAGAACAAATACTTGCGTGCAATTCCTGAAGACCCTATCACGGAAAGTACCCTGACATGGGTTTTTATATCGCCACCGGATATTGAAAGTAAAGGCAATATTTACGACATTCATAGCGGTGCATCCAATATTGCTTCAGACGGAACGCCTTATGCAGACTGGTAAACTTAAAAGAAAAGAGTCCGGCTACGTTCTTTTAGGGTTGCTGGTATTGCTGATTGTTGCCGGCTACGCATTGGCAGAAGCCGGCGCAAAGTGGAGCAATGTTGTAAAACGTGAAAGAGAGCAGGAACTGCTTAAAGTAGGCGATACGATTAGAACGGCGATTGGTAACTACTATAACCAAAGCCCCGGCGTAATAAAGCAATACCCGCCAAATCTTGAAGCGCTCTTGTACGATGTTCGTTTTCCTGTGCCTAGACGATACTTGCGCAAGCTCTACCTGGACCCGGTCACGCAAAAAGAGGGGTGGGGTATTTTAGAAGCCCCTAGTGGCGGGGTAATGGGTGTTTACAGCCTATCGCCGGCCAAGCCATTCAAAGCAAAGAATTTTAGACCGTTATATCGGCATTTTGAGAATCAAAAACATTATGGAGAATGGTATTTTGTTTATGTGCCAACACCATCCACGACGTAATTTATTAATATCTAAAGATTGATTACATTTTCCCGGGCTGTTAATGTTATCCCTAATTGTATTTATAGCGCCGTGTTTCGCTAACGGGAATATTTTAGTTAAAGATGTATTTTTCGATTTCACAATATTAAGAATGTATGAGTTTTTCTATATTTAACAGATGGTTGAGTTGCTAATGAGTAAATATATCCCACAACATTTTACGCTAGAGCCTACAGATGAGTGACGATCAGAAAGCTGTCGAGTATTACGCTGCCCAAGTTAATGCTTGGTTTAATACTAAGTTCGAGCATGACAAAAGTTTGCTGACCTTAAGCGCTGGTGGAATTGGCTTACTCATAACATTACTATCAACTACAGGTGTTAAGTCAGTCGAATCTTTAATACTTTATGTGCTAGCGCTACTCGCATTCATAGTGTGCTTGGGCACTCTCCTATGGATTTTTCGCAGAAACGCGAGTCACCTTGAAGATGTCGCCCAGGGGAAGGCGAGTAGCGATCCAGTCTTGATGCTGCTGGACAATATAGCGATTTCGTCTTTTCTATTGGGCGTAGTATTCTCATCAATAGTTGGCATCTCAACCGCAGTTAATTCATATCAGGAAAAGGAGCACAAAATGGCCGAAGATAAAACCAATACTACTCAGCAAACTGCTTTGCGTGAGTCCGTAAATGGGGTTAACAACATGGCACCCACAGGCGTCGCGAAATTAAGCGTCGAAGGCATTTCGAGAATGAGTCCCGCCAACTCTGCTCCCACACCCGCGACTACACCTGTAACACCGCCAGCTAATGCGGGCGAGAAAAAGTAGGCTCAAACCCTGAGCTCAAGCAGGGCTGTGGACTTGCCCTAAAAAAGTAGACACATCATTCTAACTTTTGAGGGGATGTGGCATGGCAAGAACAATCAAATACACGGCCCTTCGGGCAGGATGCTTATCCGCATGTTAGGCCCAACAAAAGGAGGAGATCGTATGTCTACACGAACGCAAGATGAACTTAACGTGATTTGGAACGCAATCGTAGATGGCAAGTACAGTTCCGATCCGATGGTTATCGCACCAAGACGGATTAGCGCTGAGGCAGGGACGGACATCATGAGTATTCCCAACGCGGAGGGAACTGATGCCGATGCCTACGAGAGAAAGGATGGAGGCACCTGGGAAGAGATTCCATATCTCAATCAGTCTTGGCCTGTGGTCTTGAGTGCCTTGGAGAACCCCAAGTTCAAATGGCGGACGCTTGAGGGCATCGTTAAGGACACTGGGCTTGACGTCAGTACGGTTACAGCAAATATCTCCAGCAATGCACACGTGATCATTAAGTCATCTATCCCTGACCCAAAAGGCAACGATCTCTTTACCACTAGGGAGCATTACCGAGAAAAGTCTTCGGTGTTTGAGCGCCTACAGAGTGCAATTACGAACAAGGTGGAGAAATGAATACATCAATTGCACTCGCCGGAGTTGGCGGATTCGCTATCAACATTCTTCAATTAATGGAATACGCCAAACGCCCAAAGATTGAGCGTCCTGATTTCAAAGACCTACTTTTCTACGTCCCGTACCTCGCGTGGCCAGTGTTAGGCGGCATTCTGTCTTATGCCTACGTTGAGTCTGGGGTACAGCTTTCTCCAATTCTCGCACTGAATGTCGGGCTATCTGCTCCACTGATATTTCGCGCGATGGTTGAAGCAAATCCAATCAAACCCGCGGCAATTAATCCGGGGCCAGGGGCCTAACCCGGCGGTGCAGGGGACATTAGTAGGAGGTTCATATGTTGAAACGTCTATTGCTTATCGGCATTCTTTGCATCCCCGTCGCTGCCTGGGCATTCGTTAAGCCCGTTCGAGTTGTTGCACCTGAACTGGCGGGGCTATCCTGTAGCAATGACGCCCTGTGTACAGATGACGTGTCCCGCTTCGAGGAAGCAGCCAAGCTGTATGATGAGGCTTTGCATTTTGTCGACTCCTCGGTCGGCTCAATCGAGAACAAACCGCGTGTCATTTTCTGCAGCACTAATACCTGCTTTCAATCCTTCGGGTTAGGAAAACGTTCGGGCGCGACTATCGGTACTTTTGGCATTGTTATCAGCCCTCGCGCATGGAAACCATACTATGTGCGCCATGAAATGATTCACCACCTTCAGAATGAAAAGCTGGGCATGATAAATGCGTGGCGTGAACCCCAATGGTTCATGGAGGGTATGGCGTACTCTCTCAGCGACGATCCCCGTCAAAAGCTATCCGAGCCTTTTGAGCAATATCGCTCTAAATTCAAGGTTTGGTATAGGCTGGTGGGCAAAGAACGGCTCTGGACAGAGGCCCGCAACTTATGAACTCGTATAACATGGTACTCAAGCAGGACAGCCGTTACCGTCCCTTAGCTTTACATTAACTTTCATGGTCGATACGCAGCAGAGTGCATGGGGGCAAGTCGCGAGTGACGTGAATTTCACGTTGACGCCGGACTTAGATCTGTTCGCAAGCCGAGTTCCTTGTGACGGAACTGTTCTTGACTATGGCTGCGGCTATGGGCGAATCTGTAATGACCTGCACGCTCATGGGTACCGAAACGTTCTTGGAATTGACACCTCCGCAGAAATGATTGCCCGTGGCCGACTTATGTATCCCCACATTTCCCTTTTGAACACCCCGGATTACCTGATTCCTTTTCAGGCCAATCATTTTGACGGAGTGATTGTTTGCGCAGTCCTCACTTGTATCGCGCGATTCTCCCAGCGACGTGCGGTAATTGACGAAATAGCGCGAGTTCTCAAACCTGGCGGAACCGCCTATATTCTCGAGTTCCATATTTCCGAGTTCGTTGACTACGATGGCGATGGTACTTTTCCCAGCAGCCTGGGTGTCAGGATGAAGCATTTCTTGAAGCAAGAACTCGAAGACGAACTCTCATCTCTGAAACTGATTAACTCGGTCGTTATGCCTGCGGAAACGCTAACTGGTGCCAAAGCCCATGCAATTCATTGTCTTGTGTTAAAGTTATAATCGCTCATTCCACCGGACCCGCACGAAAAGCCGCAGACTGCCGCCGCCACTTAACTCAATGCGTTATGTATCCTCTTCAAACACTCTCACCAAAGGTTAGGTATGACATCATTTCCATACGAAAATGCAGTTGAACCGGCATCAGTTAATATGGACGCTCGCAGACTGGCGAGTGTTGTCGAGAAATTCAGGCAACAGCAGTCTATAGGTGAATTTCCTGGTGGCCAGCTTGTAGTTAGGCGAAATGGCAAACTGGTACTTAATGAAACAGTGGGAATAGCCCGCGGATATAGAAATGACGAGGCGGTGCCTTCGGTTCCGGTTGCACCGCACACACCTTTTCCATGCCATTCCTGCGGCAAGCCGCTTGCAGCGATTGTCGTCGCAATGCTGGAAGATCGCGGCAAGCTCGATATCAACGCCCCCATTTCCGAAGTTTTTCCCGAGTTTGGGCGTAACGGTAAAGCAGCGATCACGACACTGGACGTACTAACACATCGTTCAGGAGTTCTGATGCCGCATTTGGCCAACAAACTGGAGTTATGGAACGACAAAGAGGCAATGCTGAAGGAGCTGGCAGGAATTGCACCTACCTACCCGCGAGGGACGCTGGCCTACGGGCCAGGCGAGTTTGGCTGGATTCTATCGGAGGTGGTACGGCGCGTGGACGGCAGGAGCTTAACCGAATATTTCACGGAAGAAATCGCTACGCCACTAGGTTTGCCCGCACTTGGATTTGGACTCGCAGGACGCGACCTGAATTCGCTAGCCCACCAATATTGGCTAGGAAAGGACAAAGTCATGGTGGCTGGCTTTAATGCAGCGTATAAGTTTGAAGAGAAGACAAACGCGAAATTGTTTTTCGATTCGCTCAATCCCGCCTTTACCTTGGTTACAGACGCGGCAAGCCTCGCGGCTTTTTATGATTTCATTCTCAATGGCGGCAGAACAGCAGCGGGAGAACAGCTTATTTCTGAACAAACGCTGCGGCAATACACAACCCGTCATGTGTTCAGTTTGGACAAGAGTGTCAAAACATTCCTGGCAGTAGGCCGGGGATTTTTACTGGGGACACTGACACCTTCTTTTTATGGATGGTGGAACACCAAACAGTGTTTCGGTCATGCAGGCGTGTTCTCCTGCCTCGCGTTTGGCGATTACCAAACAAACTTGTCCGTGGCCATTTTTACCAATGGAAATAGAGGTATCGGCGACTTCATGAAGCGATTCTTGCCTCTGAACCACGGGATCAGGAAGGCATGCCTTTAAGCAGGACAAGTGGTAACTAGAGACATAATCTGCCGCTCAATACGGGCGTTCCAGAAGCGGGGCACCGGTTAGCTCTACGTTGAATAACTGCAAAGAGTGCAGCCATTCATTGCCTAGCGAAATTAGGCAAATGACTAGCCGGTCTCAATCCGATTGCTGTGATTAGCACTGAATTCCAAACTTCCCCCTGTTTGGTGATGTTGGTCAATAGGCGTTATTGGCATATGTATCCGCCAGCGCATCACGCGCAGTATGGAATTAAGAATTGACCGTCCCCATCCGCGTCCGTCGTAGCCATATTTTGCGTACTTCTTCCAGCGCCCACATTAGCGCGGCGCAGGCCAGTGCCAGCAGCCAGACCTTCGCGCCGACGGGGGCCGTGCCGAACAGCCAATTGCCAGCTGGGGTGTAGATGATGAACAGTATTATGCCCAATTCTGCCGCCAGACCCAGCAGGATATAGGGGTTGCTGAAGAGATCGAAGGAGAATGACGATTTAAATGGGTGGCGGCACAGGAAGACATTCATCATCTGCATCACCACAATTGTCGTCAGGCAGGCGGATGTCGCCTGCAGGTATAGTGGATTGGTTCTGTCGAGAGCTACGCCGTAATGCCAATCGGCCGCGTCGAGTACAAAGAAAAACACCGCCATCGCCGCTGCCGCTTCCAGTATGCCAAGAAACAGGTAGGCGCGGGCAAGCAGACCCCATGACAACAGTCTTTCGTTGCGTGCTCTGGGCGGGCGTTGCATCAGGCCAGGGTCAGGTTTTTCCGCGCCTAAGGCTAACGCTGGCAACATGTCAGTGCCAAGGTCGACAGCGAGAATCTGGATGATGGTCAGCGGCAGCGGGATCCGGAACAACACAAAGGCGAGATAAGGTACTAGTTCTGGAATATTTGAGCTTAGAATGTAGGTTAGGAACTTACGGATGTTCTCGAACACCGCGCGCCCCTCCTCAATGGCTGCAACGATACTCGCGAAATTATCGTCGAGCAGAATTAGGTCTGCTGCCTCTTTCGCCACGTCGGTGCCTGCAATGCCCATGGCGATACCGATATCAGCGGTTTTCAGGGCAGGCGCGTCGTTCACGCCATCGCCTGTGACAGCGACGATTTCGCCCTTTTTCTTCAAGGCTTGAACTATTAACATTTTTTGATCGGCGGCTATTCGGGCAAAGATGATCTCTTTTTCGTCGAGTGCCAGTTGTAACTGTTCAGGGGTAATAGATCGCAGTTGGTCACCGCTGATGACTACTGGTTGGTTGGTTTTCACCAGCCCGATCTGGCGGGCAATCGCCAGCGCTGTGTCTGGGTGATCGCCGGTAACCATGATGATGCGTATCCCGGCAGCGGTGCAGCGTGCAATTGCATCCGGTACCTCTGCCCGCGGTGGGTCCTCCAGCCCGACCAGCCCGGACAGAATCATGCCGCGTTCTTCGCTCGGCATACCGTCTGCAATCACACAATGGGCAAAAGCCAGTACGCGCAGACCTGCTTCTGTCATCTGCTGCTGCGCTGCCAGCAGGCGCGTTTTTGCCGCAGCGTCGAGCGGTACGATCCCGGCGTCAAATTGTATAAAGTCGCAGGTCGCGAGCACTGTCTCCAGTGCGCCCTTGCAGTAAAGCATACGACCCTGAGAGTTTGCGCACAACACCGACATGCGCTTGCGGTCAGTGTCAAAAGGAATCTCGTCAATGCGCAGATAGTCGGCGTGCTCACCTACCACTTGCCTTCCCATACCGACCAGCGTCACTTCCATCGGGTCGCCCAGCAGTTTGTGCTCACCGTGCTCAACAATTTCCTTTAGATTGTGGCAAAGCGCGGCATTAAAGAACAACTCGCGGTTATCCTGAGTCAGGCGTGGTTGTGCCGCGAGGTCGCCGTACTCAAGAAATCCGCCTCCCAGCCACAGGCGCTGGACGGACATGCGGTTTTGCGTCAACGTGCCGGTCTTATCGCAGCAGATTGTCGTGGTCGAACCCAGCGCCTCGACAGCGGGCAGGTGGCGCACTAGTGCATTACGCTTGGCCATGCGCTGAGTTGCCATGGCCAGAGAAAGCGTCACTGTTGGCAGTAAACCTTCCGGTACATTAGCCACGATGATGCCGATGGAAAACAACAGGTTCTCCCATATCGGCAAGCCTATGGCTTGGCCGATGAAGAACAGCACCACACTCATACCTGAGGCAAGGGCAGCCACAATACGGGAAAGGCGCGCAATTTCACGCTGCAGCGGTGAAGAGGTTGCGCCGGCAGTTTGCGTGAGTTGGGCGATCCTGCCGAATTCGGTATGCATGCCGGTGGCATACACCATCGCGCGCGCATGACCCGAAATGACAGAAGTCCCTGCAAGCATGACGTTCTTTGCAGAGAGCGGTGAGTCCTCGGCGCTTGGTTCGGTATTTCTTGCCAGGGGTAGGGATTCGCCGGTAACCGTTGCAGTGTTTACGCGTAGCCCGAAGGCTTCGATCAGGCGGCAGTCTGCCGGGATGAAATTACCTTCCTCCAGCAGCACTATATCGCCAGGCACCAGACCGCTGGCAAGCATCTCCACGATCGAGCCACCGCGTAGCGCCTGTACCTTTTGCGGCAACAACTGTCGCAGCGCGGCTACAGCCTGCTCGGCCTTGTATTCCTGCCAGAATGAAAAGATGCCGTTGACGATGATAACGCCAATAATAGCAACGCCGAGGCTGGCCATGCCTTGGCCAGAATCGAAATGTTCGGCGAGAAATGCCAGCGAGGCAGCGATCCACAGAATGATGGCGAAAAAGTGGGTAAATTCTCGGGCGAAGCTGAGCAGCAGATTCTCGCGGCGCACTTCCTCGACATGGTTCGGACCGAACTCCACCAGTCGGCGGGCGGCCTCGACCGCGGTAAGGCCGGCAACTGTTGTCTTCAAGCTGGCGAGAGACTGTTCGGTGCTGAGATTATGAATTTTCAATGGGTAAGGAGCGACTTAGCATTGCAGTATTAATTGATTCCGGTGCGCTTCATGCCTGTCCATAGTGATGGTAAAAGCACAGTGGTTTCATTGTGGTATCAAGCACCAGTGCCACACAGTAAGTCGCTGGTGTGGAGGCTTTTTGCATCGACCTGGGTTCAACGCTGAAAGTCTTGTCATCGTCCTTGAATTTCATAATTCAGGGTATGCCATTGTTGTTCATAAAACAATAATAGCTTACACCTATATTCAGAAATTATGTATTCCCAGGCAAGTTGGCTTGGGTTGATTTGCCATTGCCGTCTCAGGTAGAAATTGGCGTGGGTTTACCAGCGAGCACGCTAAAGGATATGGGCGTCTAAGAGGGTTCTTTAGCGTTAATAGTGAACGACACAATTTCCCGATTACTAAATTATTTTCCAGTTACCTTGAATGTAAATAAAGGCGTCATTTAAATATTTAAGCAATCTTAAGATTGCTTTAAGAATCTAAATCTATTATTTGCTCCATACCCTTACTAAAGGAGCAAATAATGGAAACTCTCACCTATCGCAGGCAAAAGGTTTATGACCCGGCGCTTCGCCTGATTCACCTCTGGAATGGCTTAGCCATTCTGTTTCTCATGACTACCATCTGGCTCTCTGACCTGTTTGAAAAAGGCGTCGGAGAAGATACTGTGTGGCAGTTACATATCTATATTGGCTACGCGCTTGTAGTCGGGGTCGTTGCGCGGCTGGCATGGGGCATTGTCGGGCCGCGCCACGCAAGATTTTCCGATATGTGGCATCCAACTGCATGGTGGAATGCAGCCCGTCATTTCAATTTGCAAGCCAAGCCGCGCTTCGGTCACAACACCCTTGCCAGCGGTGTTTATCTGCTGGTTTATGTATTGCTTGTAGTGATGGCAGCCACAGGATTGGGCCTTGCAGCGGTTGAGCACAGCACGGGTCCTCTCAATGCCTGGATTGGAGATATGCCATGGCTGAAAGAAGTGTTTGAAGAACCGCACGAGCTTATCTATAACCTGTTGCTAGGGTTTGTTGTGATTCATATTGCCGCACTGATCTGGCATGAACATAAAGATAAAACACCGCTGGCTCAGGCGATGGTAACAGGCTATCAGTATGAGGTTGAAACAACCGCTATCAATGAAACTCAAGGAGACAATAATGCGTAAATCATTAATTTTATTAGGACTGCTGTATAGCATCAATGGTTTTGCCGCTACACCGCAGGAATTGCTTAAGCAGTATGAAGCTCAGGCAAAACAGGAGAACCCGGCTTTCTCAGGGTTCTCAGCGGATCGCGGTGCCAGTTTTTTTCGCACCGAGCGTACGCACAGTGACGGTAAAAAAGTGAGCTGTTCAACTTGCCATACGGCTGACCCACGCAACCAAGGCAAAACACGCGCTAACAAGGTGATTGAGCCGATGGCGCCAATTGTTAACCCGCAGCGATTCACTGATGCAGCCAAGGTGGAAAAATGGTTTGGCCGCAACTGTAAAGACGTGCTGGAACGCGCCTGTACTGCGCAGGAAAAAGGCGATTACATACAATATTTAGTGAATGTGAAATAAGGAGAATGGTCATGAAAAGATGGATGCAGTTTTTGGTATTGATTACCAGCATAACCTCAGCAGGCGCTTTATTAGCCAGTGGCGGGATGGATGAAGGCGGAGGCAGCCAGATGCCGCCGGTTACCAATGCTAAATGGAAGGCGGAATGCAGTAGCTGCCATATGCTTTACCATCCCGGGTTGTTGCCGGAAAGATCCTGGAATAAAGTGATGTCTGGCCTAGACAACCATTTTGGTGAAAACGCCAGCCTTGATGCCGCCACCCGCGATGAAATCACTAAATTTCTTGCCTTGAATAGCGCAGATAAACAGGATAACCGCCGCTCCAGCCGTATTAATCAGTCGATTCCTGCCAATGCGGCACCGCTGCGTATTAGCGAAACGCGTTATTTTTTAAGTAAACATGACGAGGTATCTGCCACGACTTTTAAACGTAAAAGCATAGGTAGCGCGTCTAATTGTATTGCTTGCCATAAGGGCGCAGAAAAAGGTAATTTTTCTGAGTCACAGGTAAGGATTCCGCGTTAATATTACGTGATGCGAGTTCTATTGGTAGAAGATGATGCCTTGTTGGGCGACGGTATCCGCGCTGGCCTGAAACAATCTGGGTTCGCCGTGGATTGGGCGCAGGATGGCCAGGCGGCGAAACTGGCACTGGAAACGGAAGAGTATGCGGTAATGGTGCTGGATCTTGGCTTACCCAAGTTAAGCGGCACCGATTTGCTTAAATGGTTACGCGGGCGTGAGTCAAAACTCCCGGTTTTGATTCTCACCGCCCGTGATACGGTGTCTGACCGTGTTGCCGGGTTAAATGCGGGGGCCGATGATTACCTGATTAAGCCTTTTGATCTGGATGAGTTGGTTGCACGCTTGAATGCACTATTACGCCGCAGCGTTGCCCCGGTAACGCTGACATTACAGCATGGCGCAATTAAACTCGTGCCGGCCACGCATCAAGTGAGTAAAAATGGGCAGGTCATTGAACTTTCGGCACGGGAATTTTCCTTGTTACATGAATTGTTGGTGCATGTCGGTCACGTTCGGTCGCGTGAGCAACTGGAAAATCACCTTTACGGCTGGGGTGACGAAGTCGAGAGTAATTCGGTAGAGGTGCATATACATCATTTACGTAAAAAACTGGGTCCCGAACTGATACGAACGCTACGTGGCGTGGGCTATGTGATAGATAAAGACGGTGGTTCATGAATTCGTTACGCCTGCGACTGGTTTTATTATTATCAATCGGCCTTGGCATTGCTTGGCTGATGGCTGCTTGGTTTACGCATGTCGAATCACGGCATGAGATTGATCGCTTGTTTGATGCCCAGCTTGCACAATCAGCCCAGGTATTGCTGGGAACAACCCGTCATGAGTTGCATGAACGTATTGAGCATGGCGAAGACGAAATCCCGATTTCCCACGAATATGAGCAGAAGCTGGATTTTCAGATTTGGAGTGACAGCGACTTGCTGCTGCGCTCCACCACTGCGCCAACCACAGCCATGGCCGGCGATAAGGAAGGTTATAGCGAGACTATTGTAAACGGCCAGCCTTGGCGCGTGCTTACCCGGTGGGATGCCCGCCATGAATTTATGATCCAGGTTGGTGAACCTCTGGGCGGGCGAGAATCTTTGGCCCGCCACATCACGCTTAAAATGTTGATCCCTACTTTTATTATTTTACCAATATTGGCGTTATTGATCTGGTTCGGGGTTAGCGCCGGGTTGCGGCCATTGCAGCAACTTAAACAAGAGGTACAGCAGCGGGCCGTCAACCGATTGGAACCGCTAGCCATGACCGGAGTACCGGAGGAAGTCGCGCCGTTGGCACAAGCACTGAATAATCTGTTTTTACGGCTGCAGCAGGCTTTTGAAAGCGAACGACGTTTCACTGCAGACGCCGCACATGAATTGCGGACGCCCCTTGCTGCGCTCAAAACCCAGGCGCAGGTAGCCCTGCGATCAACTGATGAAGCAGAGCGGCGCACTGCTCTGGAAAATGTTTTGCGAGGGGTAGACCGCGCTACAAGATTGGTTGCGCAACTGCTGACTTTGGCCAGGGTTGACCCGGAAACAGCAATAACCGGTTATAAACCGGTTGATTTGCACGGCTTGACCGCAAGCATAATGGCCGATCTGGAACCATCAGCCCATGCAAAACAGATTGAGTTGACGCTTGCAGAAGGCTCGGCCTGCACTGTACTTGGTGATGAGGACCAACTGGGCTTGCTGTTACGCAATCTGCTCGACAACGCTATTCGCTATACGCCAGCAGGCGGCCGTGTATCGTTAACTACGTCGCGTGATGTCGACGGGGTTGTTCTGGAAGTGCGCGATACGGGGGGTGGCATTCCCAAAGCCGAACGCGAACAGGTATTGCAACGCTTTTATCGAATACCCGGCAGCAAGGAAGAGGGCAGTGGCTTGGGCTTGTCTATTGTGCAACGCATTGCCGAACTGCACGGAGCAAAACTCGTGCTGGGCGACAACGAAGCAGGGCATGGGTTATTGGTCAAAGTGTCGTGGCCATCTGCCTAGAGGTTTTCGTTAATTGCATTCCTATAAATCCTATAATTTCATCATGGTTTCAAACACAGTGAAAGGCAGCTTATGAAAAAGAATTTTGCAATTATCTTTGCAGTGCTTATGCTGGCGTTGGTTTTATGGGGGCTGTTTTTTGAAAATAGTTCAACAACCATTGTTATCAATGGGCAGGAAATTAGCGGGCCACTTAAAGGGGTGATGGGCGCTGGCGGCTTAGTTGTGGTGTTGATAGCGCTTATTTGCCTGGCGATTCTCCTGGCACTGGCCTTTGCCGGAACGGGTATTATTATCCTTGGATCCATCATTGTTGGTGCCGGGATATTTGCAGCTTTTATGTTTCCTTTTTTACTCCCATTGCTAATACCATTGGCTCTGGTTTGGGTCTTTATTACCTTGATTCGCTCCAAAGGCTGAATCCGGCTGTTTCATCTATAGATATATGTGCAAGCCCTTAAGCGCTTGCACATATTTACTCTGTCTGCTCATTTCATTAAATTCATATTATCGGTGGCACGCTATTCCGAGCATTTCAATGGATGCATCGCGACTTCTCCCCCTTCTGTGCCACCGATTTTTTTAATTTAACGAGGTTGCATCGGAGATCAATCATGGCACAGAGAAAAAAGAAGCTGGAGTTATTGGAAGTCCTTCCTGAAGATGACGCTGAAACGAACATGGAGGGGTGTCATGAGGCCTGCGATGATGAAAAATACTCAAGCATTGCCGAAAGCGCCTATTACAAGGCCGAATCTCGAGGCTTTGAACCTGGACATGAACTGGATGACTGGCTCGCCGCTGAAAGTGAGATTGGCATAGAGTGATTTAAGCCGCAGTTACTGGCAGCGGATTAATGAAATTCATTTTTAGAAGAATCGTATACAAAAATGTTTGGTGCAGTAGCGTTCAAATAAAAATTTACAGCAGTTAAATTGTTATCTATTGGAGGGAATCATGGCTGAAAAAAGCGCGGGTAATGTTCCAGTAACCACAAGTCATAAAGCTGCAGCTAAAACAACCTGGCCCGGCTTGCGCCCAATAACTGACATAGGTAAGGCATTTGAAGATTTTCTCGGTCAAAAATGGCCATCTGTTTGGGATTGGGGGCACATGCCTTCAGTTGATGATCTTTTTGAATTCGAAGGCCAACGGTTACCAAGCCTGGATGTGATTAATCGTGATTCTGAAGTGCTGATTCGGGCTGAAGTGCCGGGTTTCGATAAGAAAGATATCAATGTTTCGATATCCGATAACATTCTGACAATCAAAGGCCAGAGCAGCAGCGAGAGCAAGGAAGAGAAGGGCGATTATTACAGGCATGAAATTTCCAGCGCTTCATTTGCCCGCTCAGTAACGTTGCCCGGGAATGTTGACGAATCAAAAGTTGTAGCCAACTTAAAAAATGGCATTCTTGAAGTCACATTACCTAAATCCGAAACCGTTAAGCGCCGGACGGTAGAAGTCAAATAAACGGTTTAAGCCTGGTTATATTGCTAGACGGTTAAATTATGAATGTACTTACCCGGCAAATTTTTGCCGGGTAAGTCGTCATGCAGGAGCCATTCAATCGAATCAACAAATTTAAGGAGGAATGCATTATGCCTATTGGTGAAATATGTAACCGCGAAGTTGTAATTACAGAGGCTGGTGACACCGTTCTGCATGCGGCAAAGTTGATGCGTAAACATCATGTCGGAGATTTACTGGTAGCCAAGAAATCCAATGGCAGCAGCATCCCTATCGGTATTATCACTGATCGTGATCTGGTAGTTGAAGTCCTTGCGCCGGAGATTGATCCGAAAACACTGAATGTAGGCGACATCATGACCCGGGAGCTTGCTACAGTGAAAGAGGATACAGGCATATTTGAAGCAATCCGGTTCATGCGTGTCAGGGGTGTCAGACGTTTACCAGTGGTGGATGATGGCGGCAATCTGGTTGGTGTTGTTACGCTGGATGACCTGCTCGAACTGCTGGTGGAAGAACTTGGCTTGCTCGTCAAACTGATCGCACATGAACAGAAAATGGAAGCTTCAGTTCGTCCGTAGTATCTGTCGTAGTTTCCATCGTGGCTATATCATAATTCCTAATTTTGGGTACCTTGGGAAAGGTGACCAAGGTACCTTGATTGAAGGAATAATGGTTGCTTGGTTCACATTGAATCACGGCGTAAGATTTATCGTTTATTTGATGCACAGCTCGTACAATCAGCCCAGGTTTTGCTGGAACAATCCGTCATGAGCTGCATGAATGTATTGAACATGGTGAAGACGAAATTCTTGTTTCCCATGAATATGAGCAGAAACTGGATTTTTAGATTTGGAGTGAAAGCGACACTGCTGCGCTCCACCACGGCGCTAACCACAGCCATGGCTGGTGACAAGGAGGGGTATAGCGAGACTATTGAATTGACGCTTGAAGAAGGCTCTGCCTCAACGATGCAGGGCATGGCTATTGGTTAAAGTGTCGTGGCCATCTGCCGAGATGGTTTTTTGCTGATTACTTTCCCCGCGCATTAAATTCAATTACGGATGTCTTTTAAGGGTCGGTTTTTCCAGGTTAGACCACAGTAACCTTATGATTTTTGAGCGTCAGTTATTAGAACTAGCGGTTTTATTCCAGGGTGTGATAGCGGTCAAAAGTGGTCCCTCTGGATAAGGAAGGCTTGCTTATAGAAGCTTGATTCCATCCAGGTGTGTCACGCAGGTTTGCTTGATAATGCTGACCAAGTCCATTGTATATGGACGCGACAAGATATCTGGCGTACCAGTAGCGTGCAATTCAGACCACAATCCTTTCTTTCCTATGGATTTAGCTATTACATATTCATGATCTACGTAATTTTGAATGCCCCAGCTAGGCAACGCAGCAAGGCCTCTGCGACTGGCGACCAATTGCATAATCGCAACAGTAAGCTCTGCTGTACGTCTTTTAAACACAATATTGGCTGGCTTAAGAATATTGCGAATGATGTCGATGCGCTCTTCAGAGACTGGATAGGTAATCAAAGTTTCATCACTAAAATCTTCTGCCAGGAATCGTGTTTTACTTCGCTTGATGTGATTTGGGTGCAACACCGCCATGATTTCAAATTTAAATAGTGGTAGATGCTGCAAGTCGCGTATCTTTTCAGGCAAACCGCCAATGACTAAGTCAGCTTTGCCCTCATGTAATAGATGCCAAGGATCGCTATGAAAGCCTGCAACTAAATCAATTTCCACCTCTGGCCAGGCACGACGAAAGGTGTCCATTACAGGGGTTAGCCAATCAAAACAGGTGTGGCATTCTAAAACAATTCTTAGCTCGCCTGATTGATCACTTTTTAAGCGAATTAAATCACGTTCGGATTTTTCAATCAGCGGCAATAATTCATTGGCTAAATCCAGTAGTCGTTGTCCTGCTGGGGTGAAGCGTAAGCCTTGTGCACTGCGCTGAAACAAGGTGGTTTTGTAATGGGTTTCCAAGGCCCTGATTTGGTGAGACAACGCTGATTGCGTCAAAAATACACGCTCTGCGGCAAGGCCTAGTTTGTTTGTTTCTGCAATGGCTTTGAGTGATTTTAGATGACGTATTTCTAGCATAGCGAACTTGGTATTGGTTATTGATATGAATTTAATTCAAATTTATCACAAAAACTTTCGCTTTATTAAAATATTTTATGGCTGGAAAATGCATGCTTACATTTGAAGGGGGTAAAAAAATGGCATTAACACATATTCTGGGTTATCCGCGCGTGGGCGAAAAACGTGAATTAAAATTTGCATTAGAGTCTTTCTGGCGTGGCGAATCATCCATAGTTGATTTACAAAAAACCGCGAAATCATTACGCGCTCATCATTGGCAAAAACAACAAGTGGCAGGCTTGGATTTTATTGTAACTAACGACTTTTCTTTGTACGACCATGTGTTGGATCACAGCGTTTTATTTGGCGCTACACCTAAGCGTTTTGGTGAGAAAGTCGTCAACAATGAGCTTGATTACTTTGCTTTTGCACGTGGCAACAAAGCACAGCCTGCTATGGAGATGACTAAGTGGTTTGATACCAATTATCACTACATTGTGCCTGAGCTTGATGCGGATACGCAGTTTTTAATCAATGCGCATGACTTTTTAAGCCAATTAGACGAGGCGCAAAGTATAAGCAAACAGGTGAAGCCAGTGTTGCTTGGCCCGGTTAGTTTGTTATATTTAGGCAAGGCGCGTGGTATCAATAAGCTGGATTTACTTGATAACCTTGCGCAGCAATACGTGTATTTATTGCAAGAGTTACACGCTAGAAAAATTGAATGGGTGCAAATTGATGAACCTATTTTAGCTCTCGATTTGGATGACGCTTTTTTAAAAGCTTTTGAGCGTGCTTATGCCTGGTTTAGAACATCACGTCCTAAATTGTTGCTCACCACTTACTTCGCTAACGTTTCACGCTATCAAGCTTTTATTACCCGCCTGCCTGTAGATGGCATTCATATTGACTTGGTGCGTGCGCCAGAGCAGATTGGCCCTTGGGTAAACGCCATTCCAAGCCATTGGATATTATCTGCCGGAGTGATTGATGGCCGCAATATTTGGCGTAATGACTTAGATAAAACGCTCGCATTGTTAGCACCCTGGATACCAAGGCTTGGTGAGCGTTTATGGTTAGCACCGAGTTGCTCACTACTGCATATCCCGGTGACATTGGCATATGAGCTTAATTTAGATGCTGAAATTAAATCGTGGTTAGCGTTTGCTGATGAGAAATTAGATGAACTGCGTATCATCGCCCAAGCTTTGAATCATGGAGTTGAATCAGTCACGAATGAACTCGCCATTTCACGCGCTGCTATTATGTCGCGTAACAACTCTAGCCGTGTACATTCTACGGTTGTTAAAGCCCGTATTGCCGAACTGCATAACGTAAATGAAAATCGCGGAAGTGAATTTAGCGTGCGTAAAAACTGTCAGCGTAACCGTTTGAAGCTCCCATTACTGCCAACTACTACTATAGGATCATTCCCGCAAACACCTGATATTCGCGCGAGTCGTGCTGCGTTTAAGCGGGGTGATATTACTCAAACACAATATGATGCGGAAATGAAAGTTCATATAGCGCATGATATTCAAGTGCAAGAGCATTTAGGTTTAGATGTTCTAGTCCATGGTGAAGCTGAACGGAATGACATGGTGGAATTTTTTGGTGAGCAGTTGGCAGGCTATGCATTTACACAAAATGGTTGGGTACAAAGCTATGGCTCACGCTGTGTTAAACCGCCAGTGATTTATGGTGATGTGTATAGGCCATTGCCCATGACGGTAGAAACCGCACGCTTTGCGCAGTCACTCACCACGAAGCCTGTAAAAGGCATGCTCACCGGGCCTGTGACTATGCTGCAATGGTCATTTGTGCGTGATGACCAGCCGCGTGAAACCACAGCGTTGCAACTAGCGCTGGCAATACGCGATGAAGTAGATGATTTGCAAAAAGCGGGCATTGCCATTATTCAAATTGATGAACCTGCGTTTCGTGAGGGATTGCCCTTGCAAAAAGCAGCATGGGCGCATTATTTGGCTTGGGCAGTGCGTGCCTTTAAGTTATCAGCGAGTGTAGCAGATGATAATACGCAAATTCATACCCACATGTGTTATTCAGAATTTAACGATATTTTACCTGCCATAGCCGCCATGGATGCGGATGTAATCACCATTGAAACCTCGCGCTCAGCGATGGAGTTATTAGATGCTTTTGGTGAGTTTTCATACCCCAATGAAATTGGCCCTGGTGTTTATGACATTCATTCACCACGTGTGCCTTCAGTGGAAGCAATGGAAAAACTTATGCGCCGAGCCATAGAAGTCATTCCTGTTGAACGACTATGGATCAATCCGGATTGTGGTCTCAAAACACGCGGCTGGGATGAAACCAAGCAAGCATTAAAAAACATGGTTGAGGTTGCTAAAAACTTGCGGCAACAATTATCTTAATCATTAAGATAAATATCTTTTTAAAAACATATATATGGATATTTTGTTCAAATAAATATCTATATATTGTGTTTTTTTGTCTTGAAAGGCCTCACCATATTGCGTTATAGTTCACACATACGGTTTTCAATGATCAGTCGAAAGTTGAAATAAAAGGGAATACGGTGCAAGGTTTTTATTGTAAAAACCTTAATGCCGAAGCTGCCCCCGCAACTGTAATCAGCGAGTAATTTGTCTCATCCGCCACTGCATCTTTGTTTGATGTGGGAAGGCAGGCAAATTGCATTGACCTGAAAGCCAGGAGACCTGCCGTAGACATTTTTTACATGTTTTTATATGTAAAAGTATTTTTATAACGTTTGAGGCGGGGTGTCCTCGGCAGATGGAGAGCAATGTATATAAGCTCTCTGCTATGCTGGTCTTTGTTAGTGTCAAAGTCACAATTGTGACTGTTTGTGCCAATAACAGAGAGTCCTGCCCTTTGAATAAAGGGAGTTTACCAAATGGATGATGTATCTTCATCAAGTATCAGGTCATCTAATACCGACACAATGAGTGCTGATTCAGCACTATCTACAGTTACACTACAAGTCATCCGTCGCAATGGCGCGGTTGTAGCTTTTCATCTTGATAAAATTTCCATTGCCATTACCAAAGCTTTTTTAGCGGTTGAAGGCAACCAAAGTGCGGCTTCGCAACGGGTGCGCGACCAAGTGGTAATTTTAAGCCAGCTTGTGAATAATGCCTTGATGCGTCGTTTGCCAGCTGGCGGTGCGATTCATATTGAAGACATTCAGGACCAGGTTGAACTCGCGCTCATGCGTAACGGCAACCACGATGTGGCACGTGCCTATGTGCTGTACCGTGAAAAGCGCAATGCAGAACGCGCTGCACAGGCTGTTAACGAGCATGGCGTTTCGCATCAGCTCAATGTGAATTTCAATGGTAAAAATGCCCCTCTCGACATTAAAGCACTCACAGCAATGGTGACTGAGGCGTGTTTGGATTTGGGCGAAAATGTGAGCCCTGATCTGGTTGTAGAACAAGCTGCGCGCGACTTATATGAAGGCATTGCATTTAATGAAGTACGTAAAGCGCTGATTTTATCTGCGCGTAGTTTGATTGAAACTGAGCCTGCCTATAATTATGTAACAGCACGCTTGCAGCTTGATTTGGTGCGCGCAGAAGTGTTGGGCGAGAGCGTGACGCAAGCAGAAATGCAAACGCGTTACGCCGAATACTTTCCACGCTATATCAAACTAGGCATTGATGCTGGATTGCTGGACCAAAAACTTGCGCAGTTTGATTTAAGCAAACTCAGTGCGGCATTTGATGCAACACGTGATTTTCAATTTGGTTATTTAGGCTTACAAACGCTTTATGACCGTTATTTTTTACACATCGAAGAGCGCCGTATCGAGTTGCCGCAAATTTTCTTCATGCGCGTGGCTATGGGTTTGGCGATAAACGAAATTGATCGTGAAGACCGTGCGATTGAGTTTTATCATGCACTCAGCTCGTTTGATTTCATGAGCTCAACACCCACGTTATTCAATAGTGGCACGCTACATTCACAGCTCTCTTCTTGCTATCTCACCACCGTAAGCGATGACTTGGAAGGCATCTACCAAGGCATCAAAGAAAACGCTTTGTTACAAAAATACGCCGGCGGCTTGGGTAATGATTGGACGCCAGTGCGTTCGCTGGGTGCGCGTATCAAGGGTACTAACGGCAAGAGTCAGGGCGTCATTCCATTCCTGAAAGTGGTGAATGATACCGCGGTGGCAGTGAATCAAGGCGGCAAGCGCAAAGGCGCAGTATGCGGCTATTTAGAAACCTGGCATTTAGATATTGAAGAATTTTTAGACTTACGCAAAAACACGGGCGATGACCGTCGCCGTACACATGACATGAATACTGCGCATTGGATTCCAGATTTATTCATGCGCCGCGTGAAGGAGAATGGCGATTGGACGCTATTCTCGCCCTCCGATGTACCTGATTTGCATGACTTATATGGCAAGGCCTTTGAAACGGCTTATGTTGCATACGAACACCGTGCTGATAACGGTGAAATCAAGCTTTTTAAACGTATTCCTGCGTTGCAGATGTGGCGCAAGATGCTGTCTATGTTGTTTGAAACCGGTCATCCTTGGATCACGTTTAAAGACCCATGCAATATCCGCTCGCCACAGCAGCATGTGGGTGTGGTGCATAGCTCTAACCTTTGTACCGAGATTACGCTTAACACTTCCGACACTGAAATTGCGGTGTGCAATTTGGGTTCGGTAAATTTATTGCAGCATTTGAAACTGGTTGGCGATCAATTGGAGCTAGACCTTGAGAAGCTGCAAGCCACTATAAAAGTAGGTATGCGCATGCTGGATAATGTGGTGGACATCAACTTTTATGCAGTAGGTAAAGCACGCAACTCTAACTATCGTCATCGCCCGGTGGGTATGGGCATTATGGGCTTTCAAAATTGCTTACATGCCATGCGTATCCCGTATGCAAGCCAAGATGCGGTCGAATTTGCAGACCGTGCGATGGAGATGGTGTGCTACAACGCTTATTGGGCATCCACCGTGTTGGCAGAAGAACGTGGCGTATATTCAAGCTTTAAAGGCAGCTTGTGGGATCAAGGTATTCTGCCACTTGATACACTGGATTTGTTATTGCGCGAGCGAGGCGGCAATGTGGAAGTTGACAGGAGCCAAACGCTGGATTGGGATGCTTTGCGTAAGCGCATTCAAACAGTGGGTATGCGTAACTCAAATTGCGTTGCTATTGCACCAACTGCAACGATTTCAAACATTGTCGGCGTATCTGCCAGCATTGAGCCTGAATATCAAAATCTTTATGTGAAATCCAATCTTTCAGGTGAATTTACGATTGTGAATGAACAATTGGTAAGTGACCTCAAAGCGCGTGGTTTGTGGGATGCCGTGATGGTATCTGATTTGAAATACTTTGATGGCTCACTTGCCGCTATTGAACGTGTTCCAGTCGATTTGAAGCAACTCTACGCCACTGCGTTTGAAATTGACCCAAGCTGGTTAATAGAAGCCGCCGCACGTCGCCAAAAGTGGATAGATCAGGCGCAATCTCTAAACCTGTATTTTGCCGTACCCTCAGGCAAAAAACTTAATGATACGTACATGCTAGCGTGGCAACGTGGACTAAAAACCACGTATTACTTACGCTCCATGGGTGCAACAGCAGCGGAGAAATCAACAGGTTCAGGTGGCGAACTCAATGCGGTTTCGGCGGGTGTTATTGAGTCGGCATCTAAAATGTGTTCGATTGATAATCCGGAGTGTGAGTCTTGCCAGTAGTTATTGAACACCAATAAAAACAAATACTTTATCTGTCATACCAGCGCAGGCTGGTATGACTAATTTGTAAAAAAATAAGGAAAAATAAATATGCTTACCTTTGAAGATGAAGTTTACATAGAGCCAGTTAAACCACAGCTTGCTGCAGTGCCAACACTAACCATTAAACTCACTGCCCCAGTTGCTGCTAATCAATCCTCCATCTCAGGCCGCGTCAATGCCGCAGATAAACGCATGATTAACGGTCAAACTGACGTGAATCAACTCGTGCCGTTCAAATACCATTGGGCATGGGATAAGTATTTAGCGGGTTGCGCCAACCACTGGATGCCGCAAGAAGTGAGCATGAGTCGAGATATTGCACAGTGGAAAGACAGCACAGCACTCACTGATGATGAGCGTTTAATTGTCAAGCGTAACTTGGGCTTTTTCACTACAGCTGATTCACTTGCCGCTAACAATATCGTGCTTGGTACTTACCGCCACATTACCGCGCCAGAGTGCCGCCAGTATTTGCTGCGCCAAGGTTTTGAAGAGGCTATCCATACGCACGCTTATCAATACATCGTGGAAAGTTTGGGTTTAGATGAAAGTGAAGTATTTAACGCTTATCAAGAAGTTGAGAGCATTCGCAATAAAGATGAGTTTTTAATTCCATTCATCAATACACTTACCGACCCAGCGTTCAAAACAGGTACGCCAGAGGCTGATCGGCAACTATTACGTTCATTGATAGTATTTGCGTGCATTATGGAAGGATTGTTCTTTTATGTTGGTTTTGTGCAGATTCTAGCCCTAGGTCGCCAAAACAAAATGCAGGGCGCGGCAGAGCAGTACCAATATATTTTGCGCGATGAATCCATGCATTGTAATTTTGGTATCGATGTCATCAACACCATCAAGCTGGAAAACCCACATTTATGGACAGCCGAATTTAGAGATGAAATCAAAGCGCTAATGCAACACGGGGTAGAGCTTGAATATCAATATGCTGAGGCCACCATGCCACGCGGCGTGCTGGGCTTAAATGCGACCATGTTTAAGGAGTATCTACGCTTTATCGCCAACCGTCGTTGTCAGCAAATAGGCTTGGATGTGTTGTATCCGGGCGCGAATAATCCATTCCTGTGGATGAGCGAGATGATGGATTTAAAGAAAGAAAAAAATTTTTTTGAAACCCGCGTAACAGAATATCAAACTGGTGGTGCATTAAGCTGGGATTAGACTGATTGGTTTAGCCTTCATGCGAAGGCTTTTCTACATATAGGACATATTAATTAAATCCTTCTACAATTAGCTCGGTCGCAATTGTACTGGTAAATGCTTTGGTTCCATTTCAGCATATTTCGTGATAGATTTTCTACTGGCGAATAGTTTTATATGGGTATGGGTGTAAAGCGTCTTGCAGGAACAGAATCCAGGCTGATTTTTGTCGGTTATTACAGGCAGAACCCATCTGGTTAAAAATAATAACTTCATTTAAAGGATATCAATTAATGAGCAAGATCAGATATACCCAGGAACACGAATGGCTGCTTATTGAAGACGATGGTCTGGTGACTGTTGGCATTACGGATTTCGCCCAAGCGCAGCTGGGGGATCTGGTTTACATACAATTGCCGGAAATAGGCAAGGAAATTAAGAAGGGTGAAGAGGCAGCGATAATTGAATCGGTTAAGGCAGCAGGTGAAATCAAGATGCCAGTCACAGGGGTTGTTGTTGAAGTAAATACTATTCTTAATGATGAGCCCGGGAAGGTCAATGAGGACCCTATGGCAACAGGATGGTTTTTCAAGCTGAAAATGAATAACCCTGGCGAGCTTGATGGCCTTATGGATGAACCTGCTTACGCTGCGTTTATCAAGGATACGGATTAGTGCTCTGACTCCTTGATCATAAAATTTAATATTTTGGGCAGACGTAACCATGACCGAGTCAAGACCTGAGTTTGAGGATTTACAGCAGCATACCGCCTTCGTTGGCCGTCATATAGGGCCGGATGAGAGCGAACAAAAAGCGATGCTGGTCGCGCTTGGCTTCGATTCACCTGGCTTTGATTCAATGGATGCCTTTATTAGTAAGGTCATTCCTGCCGAGATTCTGTCAACGCAGCCGCTCAAACTCGAAAGTGCCCTCAGCGAAGCCGAAACGCTTGAGGCGTTGCGCCGCATCGCGGCCAGGAATCAACTCTTTAAGTCGTATATCGGTATGGGTTACTACAACTGCCATACCCCGACTGTAATTTTGCGTAATCTGCTGGAAAATCCGGCCTGGTATACCGCTTATACACCATATCAACCCGAGATTTCGCAAGGTCGGCTTGAAGCGCTGCTCAATTTCCAGACGATGGTGACAGACCTGACCGGTATGGAGATCGCCAACGCCTCGCTACTGGATGAAGCTACCGCAGCGGCTGAAGCAATGTCTTTTTGTCAGCGGCTGTCAAAAAGCAAGAGTAAGATTTTTTTTGTTTCGCAGGACTGTTACCCACAGACCATTGATGTGGTGCGTACGCGCGCCGCACCGATTGGAATAGATGTAGTAGTTGGCGATCACCGTACTGATCTGGCAGCACTGGAATGTTTCGGCGTGTTGCTGCAATACCCGGCACTTAGCGGTGAGATCGATGATTACACTGATATGATAGCTATGGCTCACGATAAAGATGCGCTGGTGGTGGTTGCCGCTGACTTGCTGGCGCTCACCATGCTTAAGCCGCCTGGCGAGTTCGGTGCTGATGTCGCCATCGGCAGCGCACAGCGTTTTGGTGTGCCGCTTGGTTATGGCGGCCCGCATGCAGCTTATTTTGCTACTAAGGATGACTATAAGCGGCTGATGCCCGGGCGCATAGTTGGTGTGTCAGTCGACAGTCGCGGTGAGAAGGCATACCGGCTGGCAATACAGACCCGTGAACAGCATATCCGCCGTGAAAAGGCTACTAGCAATATTTGTACCGCTCAAGTGCTGCTCGCCAATATTTCCAGTATGTATGCGGTCTACCATGGGCCGCAAGGGCTGAAGACCATCGCCCAGCGTGTACATCGTTTGAGTACAACGTTGGCTCAGGGCTTGCGTCAACTGCAGTTTGTGGTTTTGAAATCAGTCTTTTTTGACACCATTGCCGTGCACACCGGCGGCCACACTCAGGACATTCACGCAAACGCACGTAGCCATTCCATCAATCTGCGACCGATCGATGATGAAAGTATCGGCATTTCGCTGGATGAAACGACCACTCGTGAGGAAGTAGAAACGATATGGCGCATATTTGCCGCTGAGGGCAAAACGTTGCCATCATTCAGCGAGATTGAGGCGGTGGTCGCCGATTGCATCCCGGCGGCGCTAGTGCGCACCAGTGATTTTCTCACACACCCGGTATTCAATAGCCACCGGTCAGAAACGCAGATGCTGCGGTACTTGAGGATGCTTGCAGATAAAGATCTGGCACTCGACCGTGCGATGATTCCCCTCGGCTCGTGCACGATGAAACTGAACGCTACTACCCAGATGATTCCTGTCACCTGGCAGGAGTTTGGTGCTATTCATCCGTTTGCACCGCTTAACCAGGCAATGGGCTATCAACAGCTGATATCAGAGCTTGAACAAATGTTATGTGTTTGCACTGGTTACGATGCAGTCTCTCTGCAACCGAACGCAGGCTCGCAGGGTGAGTTTGCCGGACTGATGGCGATCAGGGCATACCATCAAAGCCATGGCGAGGGGCAACGCAATATATGCCTGATCCCAAGTTCCGCACACGGCACTAATCCAGCCTCAGCTCATATGGCTGGCATGCAGGTAGTGGTAGTGCAGTGTGATGATCAGGGCAACGTCGATGTCGCTGATCTTCGTGCCAAGGCCGACAGTCACGCGCAGGATATGGCTGCCTTGATGATTACCTACCCATCAACGCATGGCATTTTTGAACCGGCAATCAGTGAGATTTGCGAGATCGTTCACAGCCATGGCGGTCAGGTCTATATCGATGGTGCGAACATGAACGCAATGGTTGGCCTATGCGCACCGGGAATGTTCGGCGGTGACGTATCGCACTTCAATCTGCACAAAACCTTCTGCATTCCACATGGCGGCGGCGGTCCCGGTGTTGGTCCGATTGGTGTCAAGGCGCATCTGGCGCCGTTCCTGCCCGGACACCGCATGCTGGAAAACGGCATCGCTCCAGTTTCCGCAGCGCCTTGGGGCAGTGCCAGTATCCTGCCAATCAGCTGGGCTTATATTACTCTGATGGGTGCGCAGGGGCTTAAGCAGGCAAGTCAGGTGGCAATACTGAACGCTAACTATATCGTTTCACGCCTGGCGCCGCATTACCCAATTATGTACACAGGTACGAACGGTACTGTCGCCCATGAATGCATTGTCGATCTGCGCCCATTGAAAGATAAAACCGGTATTACTGTAGATGACGTGGCGAAACGTTTGATGGATTTCAGTTTTCATGCGCCGACGATGTCGTTTCCAGTGCCTGGTACCTTGATGATTGAGCCGACCGAGAGTGAATCGAAAGCAGAGCTTGACCGCTTTTGTGATGCAATGATTGCTATCCGTGAGGAAATTCGCGCAGTAGAAAACGGTAGCATTGCTGCAGAAGACACGGCACTAAGACATGCACCGCACACTATTCTGGATATCACGGAAGAATGGGATCGGGTTTACCCGCGTGAACAGGCGGTATTCCCAATGCGCACATTAAGAACCAACAAATATTGGCCTCCAGTGGGGCGGGTTGATAATGTTTATGGTGACCGTAATCTAGTCTGTTCGTGTCCGCCGCTGTCCGATTATGAGTAAATGTTTAACCTGAATTAGCGTTTGTTTGCTCGGTGTTTGCCTTCTAGTTCTTAAAAGCGGGGGAAATGCGGGGGCAAAAGTTGCTTGGTATTTGATAGTTAATGGAAAAAAGAAAGAAACCATTTATATGAACACAGTTACTGAGCACCTGGCCCGCACCCCGCTGTATAACCTGCATCTGGAGCTAGGTGCCAGAATGGTGCCTTTCGCTGGCTATGAGATGCCGCTTCAGTATCCGATGGGCATACTGAAAGAGCATATTCATACCCGGAGTAAGGCAGGGCTGTTCGATGTGTCACATATGGGGCAAGTGCGGCTGACAGGTAAAAATGCTGCTGCTGCACTAGAAACGCTCGTGCCAGTGGATATCATCGACTTGGATATAAACCGCCAGCGTTATGCGCTATTTACCAATGAACAGGGCGGAATTCTGGATGACCTGATGGTTTCCAATGGCGGTGATCATCTGTTTCTCGTAATTAATGCAGCCTGTAAGCGACAGGACATTGCCTATTTACGTCAGCACCTTTCTGACCAATGTACGATTGAAGAGCTCAGCGACCGGGCATTGTTGGCTTTGCAGGGACCGGAAGCAAGCGCCGTAATGGCACGGCTTGCACCTGAAACTGCAAAAATGATATTCATGGATACCGCAAAAATAACGCTGGCTGGGGTTGAATGTTTTATCAGTAGATCCGGCTACACAGGTGAGGATGGTTTTGAGATTTCGGTGCCGAATGAACAGGCTGAGGTACTTGCGCGGCTGCTGCTGGCACAGCCCGAGGTGGCGCCGATTGGCCTTGGTGCAAGAGACTCATTGCGGCTGGAAGCGGGGCTTTGCCTGTATGGCCATGATATGGATACCCAAACAACGCCGGTAGAAGCCGACCTGTCATGGGCATTATCCAAAGCCCGCCGCGCAGGTGGGGCACGGGCTGGCGGTTACCCGGGTGCCGATATCATCTTGCGTCAACTCGCAACCGGAGTGGAACATAAACGGGTAGGTTTGTTAGCTAAGGATCGTGTACCAGTACGTGACGGTGCTCAAATCCTTGATGCCCATGAAAATTTAGTCGGCCAGGTTACCAGCGGTAGTTTTGGCCCAACCTTGGGCGGTCCGGTGGCGATGGGGTATGTAGAAATCGCACACGCTAAATCAGGGACACTGCTGCATGCTAATGTACGCGGTAAGGCGGTGCCGATTGAGGTTGCCAGAACACCTTTTATCACTCAGCGCTATTACCGCGGTTGAATCAGCAGCCATCTACAGTTTTTACCCGCAAATTATGAGCGTTACCTTGTTCTTCCTAATCTAAATTGACGCACGTATAAGTGTTATGGCCGCATTTTTTGCGCGTTTTGCAGCACCAGTGCCAGGGCTTAGCCGTTCGACTAATGCCGCACCTTCAAAAAGTATCGTTAATTGTTGCCCAAGTGCTTCAGGGTCTTTTGCACCTGCCGCTGCTGCAATTTTAGACAGATAGCCTTGCAGCTCAGTCGCTAATACTGCTGAATATTGGTTAATTGGATGTGCCGGATCCGGGAACTCGATAGAGGCAATGTGAAACGGTAAACCGTGGAACTCCGGGGTCATTATCCACTGTTCTACAAGCTCGCACAGCGAAATGAGTATATCAACCGAGTTCGCTTTTTTGGAAATGAGCCTTGAGTTCAACCACTCGTAAAATCTATCTGATTTGTCCCTAAGGTAAGCGGTAATCAGCAGGTTTTTACTCGGGTAATGCTTATAAAGTGTAGCTTTGGCAATTCCTGCCTCGGCAATAATGGTGTCAACGCCAGATGCCTGAATGCCTCTGGATTCAAAAAGACTGGTTGCTGTTGCTAGTATTTTTTCGCGCATATTCATGATATTTCCTTATAACCTATTTCCAACAGATGGTTCTGGATGTACAGGATGCATTAACTCTTGTGGGTATAAGCAATTGACGTAATCTAAAGCCAGTCTTAGATTTTCCACATGCTGTACCTCAATCACACCTTCGTTAACAAACATCAAAAAGGCTTGCCTTTGTTCGGGTGGCAGCATTGCAGCCTGCGGTAGCTGGCAAGTGCCGCTTTTCATTTTGTTATAGGCAAGTAACAGCGTACTGACGGTAACCGGATCGGTGGCGCCTCTAGTGGACGCAATTGGCGAGATGGGTGATGAATTGTCAATGTGGTGCGTTTTCGTGTTTGCAATGGTCATTGCACTCAGGCATACCACAAGCGCTGTAGTCACAAGTCCAAATAAAAACACCCGTTTTTCTTTTTGAGAGTTTAAAAAATTCTGTATTGATTGATTGACTAACTTCCAGGCTGTATCAGAACCTGTTTGAGACTGAACTTGTATTGCCCCGATCACCAAAAAAAGAAGCTGGTCATAAATGACTTCAGGGCATTTTACCGAGGCTTTGTTGATTTCGGCCTGGATCATTTCTTTCAGCGAATCTACATCTTCTATCGATAAATCCGGCGATTGCCCATTAGCACTTTTTACAGAAATCCTTTCCGTATTCCAGCGGCTTAGTTGTCCGGTAAGCCCTAGCAGGCTGGCATTAGATGACTTTCTGCGGGCGCAGTTGCCTTGGCGAAAGCCTAATGCACCCAGATGGCTGGTGATCAAATACTTAAGGCTGCCGGTTTGGAGGCTATGAGTTTGGTTCAATGTAAATACCCCTAAAAATTTGCTTGCAAATTCAAGAACTCTTCAAGTAGACTGTAAATAAGTGAACAGACCTGTCTGAATATTACCTTGATTGTTCGCTAAATGCAATCGAAAAAATGCAATCGAAAGTACCCTTTAAACTTTTATTTTATATAGGATTATTATGCATATTGCAACCACAGATATTCAGCTGGCCGACTGGCGTAACCACGCATTAAAGCTGGAAAATGAAGTCAAAAAGGTAATCGTGGGCCAGGATAAGGCCATCCGCCTGATGAACATTGCCATTTTTGCACGAGGCCATGTGCTTCTTGAAGGCGGTGTTGGCGTTGGCAAAACCACTCTATTGCAATCCATTGCCCGCTGTATCGGCGGCGCCTATGAGCGCATTGAAGGCACTGTGGATTTAATGCCGAATGACTTAATTTACCACACCTATCTGGGTGAAGACGGCCGCCCTAAAATTGATGAAGGCCCGTTGTTGCGTGCGGGTGAGAACCTGTCAGTTTTCTTTTTCAATGAAATCAATCGTGCCAGGCCACAGGTGCATGCCTTAATGCTGCGCGTGATGGCCGAGCGGCATATCAGTGCTTTCAAGAAAGAATACCGGCTGCCGCATATGGTGGTATTTGCGGACCGTAACCAGGTGGAAAAGAACGAAACCTTTGAGATTCCATCTGCGGCACGAGACCGTTTTATGATGGAAATACCGATTGATATCCCGGCGGATCGCGAATTAAGAAAAGCGCTGATGTTTGATGTGAAGTATCAGCACGCAGAAGGATTGACCAAGCAGGTCGAATCTAACGTTCTGCAGTTTGATCAACTTAACGGATTTTCCGACATCCTGCAAAGCCATATCAAATCGAGTGATGTTCTGGAAGAATATGCGCTGGATTTATGGGAATCTACCCAGAACCCGGAAAAATTCGGTATCAAGCTGGATAGCGTTGATGTGAGTCGATTGATACACACTGGCGCCAGTCCGCGCGGCATGGGTATGCTGCTGAAAGCGGCTCGGGTAAATGCATGGCTGATGAACCGTGACAGCCTGTATCCTGAAGATATTCATGCCGTGTTCCATGAGCTCATTGCGCACCGGCTGGTATTCAACACCATGTACGAGAACCGCAGGACGGTACTGGCGCGCGAGCTGACTTCACAGATTCTGCGCACAGTGGCTGTGCCCTCCCGAGTTAATCCAGCACAAGCTAAAGCCGCATGATTCCCGCCTACGCAAAACCGTTTTCCTACCAGATCCCATGGAAATCCAGCAGCATCCATTTCGGCGGGCATCGGGGTACGCAACGGGGCCTGGGTTTTGAGTTCAAGGGCAATGTACCGCTGATTGATTACCCGGATGCCAGGCGCATGGACTTGCGCCAGACGCTGCGCGATCCCTATGAACAGGTGCAGGTAAGGTTGTTCAATCAGGACAACACCACCCCCATTTTTGCAGTATGCGATCTATCAAGTTCCATGCAGTTTAAAGGACGCAGCCGAAAGCTGGATCAAGCGAAAGAGGTTGCTGCATCGATCGCCTATTCAGCTTTTGAAACCGGGGATGTATTCAGTTTTATTGGTTACAACCAGCACGTGATCGAAGAGCTGACGCTGTCTTTGAGCCACCATGTACATCAATCGTTTGAGGTGATCGAGCAGCTGGGTGATTACAGAAAAATGCGGGTTGGCTCCGAGGGCATACTGGAGGTGCCGCAATATTTGAGCCAGCACAAAGGCCTGGTGTTCTGGATTTCGGACTTTCACATGCCGGTCGCACTGATTGAGCAAGCCTTCAACGCAATGTCCGTGCATCAAGTCATTCCGGTAGTGCTTTGGGATGAGCAGGAGTACAAAAAACTCCCGAAGTTTGGCTTCGGTAACATGATAGACCCGGAAACCGGATTGAATAGAACCATCTTCTTTCGGGACGCAGTCAGGGCGCAGTTTGAAGCGGCATTTGCCGAAAGAAAGCAGGCGCTTGAAACCGTGTTTTCAAGCTTTGATAGCCAGGCGATTTATCTGGCCGGAAAGTACGATCCGGAAGCGATGTCGCAGTATTTTGAACAGACGATGGGGTTGTAAAAAACTTGAGGATCCTATGAAAAACCTGATAATTAAATTGGTAGTACTGGCAAGCCTGGCATTCATTATGCCTGTTGCCCTGGCGCAAGAGCCTGATGCAAGAATTCTGAGCGTCATCAATCCAGCGCAAAGCAACGGTATCCGAATCGGGGATGTGCTGAGCCGCACGCTGGAGATTGAAGCCAACGCGCCTTATGCAATACCCAAGACCGCTTTGCCCATGAAAGGTGAAAACAGGAGTGGGATTGAGCTGGCAGACATTGCGGTCAAAACATCTAAACGCGGCAATAAAAATATTTATTCAATAACTTTGACTTATCAGGTCTTTGCCAGCGCAGCCAAGCCGGTGGTGATGCAATTACCTGAAGAGCGGTTTGTGTTCAGTGGCGGCGCTAAAGCCTTATCCATTAAAGTGCCCGCCTGGCATTTCTGGTTTTCACCGTTGGTTGCAGAAGGCGTCAGCAATGCAAAAGAAAATATGCAGCCGCAATTCAAACCTGCGCTGATTGATATCGATGCGCATTACACCCGGTTTTGGGTATTCCTCGCACTGTCAGTGACGGGCCTGCTGGGACTGGTTTATGTCAATGCGGATAAGCGCTGGCTGCCATTTATGAACGGTGCCTTTGCACAGGCGCATCGCAGCCTCAAGAAGCTGCCCGGTAACCCGGCCGGTGAGAAAAATGCCCTGGTGTACATGCACCAGGCATTTAACAGGATTCATGGCGAAAATCTCTTTATCAATAATCTAGAACAGTTTTTAGCGGCCCATCCTGAATTTTCCAGATTGAAAAATGACATTATTGAGTTTTTTCAGCGCTCGAATGCTTCATTATTCGCCAGCCGTCAGGAAAATAGCGAGCTGTATATCAATAACCTGATTGTATTAAGCAAGCGCCTGAGAGATTGCGAGCGGGGCGTTTAAATGACTCTATTACAACCATGGGCACTTTTGTTGTTGCCGCTTGCCGCTATGCCGTTCCTGTTCAAAAGCCACCAGGGGCAGATGTACTCCTGGCTGGAGATCATGCCGGAGGACAGGTTTTCCGATATCGCCAACCTGGTCGTCAAGGTAATCACGGCGTTAATCCTGGTCAGCATTGTGCTGGCGCTGGCTTCACCGCAAGGTGCCAATAAAAAAGAACAAAAGATCGGTAAAGGCGCACAGACGGTTTTGGTGATCGACAGAAGTGTGAGCATGGATCACCCTTTTGCCGGAGAGACCACAAGCGGGCGTGCTGCTGAAATTAAATCAGCGGCGGCACGAAGGCTTATTACCAATTTTATCGATTCACGGCCGGACGACATGATGGGTGTGGTGGGTTTTACCAACTCCGCGCTTTATGGCATGAAAATCACCACTAATCGAGATGCCATTCACTCGGCGATCAATGCGGCCACAGGCTCTGCGCTTAACCAGACCAACATCGGCGCCGGTATCACCGAGGCTGTCAGTCTGTTCGACAATATTCAAAGCTCCGGCTCACGCGCGGTTATTTTGCTGTCAGATGGCGCCGGCAAGCTTAGCCCGCGCGTTAAACGTAAGATTTCGGAGCAACTGGTCGGTAAAAAATTGAATCTGTACTGGATCGTGTTAAGGGAACCTGATGACATCAGCATTTTTACCAAAGAAACCTATACGGAAGACAAGGTGCCGGATTCCATCGTACTGGACCAATTTTTCAAATCACTCAAAATAAAATACAAGGCCTTTGAGGCAGACAACCCGACTACGTTGCAGTCCGCATTGCAATATATCGATTCTAAAGAGAAAAACATGATCCAGTATTCGGTCAGTATTCCCGGACATGACTACTCAAGAAATTTGATTGTACTGGCGCTGGTATTGAGTCTTTTCATATTAATCATTAAAAATCTAAGGGTGCATTCATGGTAAACCGCATCAATAAAAGCAATGTCATTTTTGGGCTATTGCTGCTAACAGGCTTGGTTGGCGCAAGCTATGAAGGTTATCAGTACAATAAAATACAAAAAGTGAATCATGTAATCATGGCTGGACAGCTGATTACCGATGATAGCTATCCCTATTTGCAGAAGTTCTCGGCGGCTTATGACCAAGGTAACAAGAAAGATTACAAGCATGCCGTACAAACGTATGGCCAGCTGCTGGATACCTCGCCTCCGCCAGCGGAGTTGGCCAGGATACAGTACAACATTGCGAACAACCTGTTTGTTTCCGGCCTGATTCGCAGAATTAACGATGACGGTACTTTGCAGGACGAGGCAAGGTACGCGTACTCCCAAGCCAGGATGACCTATGAGCAATCATTAAGGCTGGCACCACAGACCGCTGCAGCAAAATTTAACTTGAGCCTGCTGCATTCGGTGATGGCAAATAACATGAAGCCGGCACCAAAAGACCAGTCCACCATGGAATTGAGCAATTTACCGATAGGCTTGCCATGAAAAATCCGCTGAATTTCCTTAAGGATAACCATGAAACCCTGCTTTATCTGGCTGCTGTTATCCTGCTGTTGCTGGCACTCGTCAAGCCTGAAATCCAATTAAAGCAGGGAGTGCATAATTACCTGCTGGTTGCGGATGTTTCGCAAAGCATGAATGCGGAAGATGAGAAGCTGAATAATCAAAATGTCAGCAGGCTGGATTACGCCCGGAATTTAATGAAAAAAATTGTCGAAACCTCTCCCTGCGGTACTTACTTTAGCGTTGGTATTTTTGCCTCGGATAATGTCGCATTACTGATTACACCGTTGGAAGTATGTAAAAATTTTGATGTCATCACGGACACGATTGAGCATCTGGAATGGCGCATGGCCTGGAAAGGGAATAGTCGTTTGAGCTTTGGCGTAAGGGCTGCGGCTAACACCTTTGATTCGTTAAATGTGCCTGCACAGATGCTGTTTTTTACGGATGGGGACGAGGCGCCTAGGGTGAATGTCACTATCAAGCAGGATCTCAGCGGCATTCAGATAGGCAAGAATTTTGTGTTTGTTGGCGTGGGAGGGCATACAAAGGTAGGCGTGCCAAGGTATAACGCAGCCAATAAACGGGTCGGGTACTGGCCAATCAGCGATAATAACAATGCCGGGGCAGTGGGTGTAACTTACGCGGATCCAAGCCAGGATGAACCAGACCCATCGGTTGCCTCTGCCGAATATGACCGCTTTTTATCACAGCTTGAGGATGAGTATTTAAAATCATTAGCCGGCGAAATAAAGGCAAAGTACATCAAAGGGCAAAACAATGCTGATTTCTATGCGTTTGTGCAGCAGCAAAAGCCTGCCGCAAGCTTTGTTACGGCTTATTCTATACGTTGGCTGTATTTAGTGCTGGCGGCAGTTTTAATTCTCTCAACTTTTATCCCGAATATTCTCTCCAGATCCATTTTTACAATGAATTCCAAGTCCGGGCGCTTTAAATAGTGAGCCGTAAAATTCAGGTTTGTACGCAAATCAGGCATGCCCCTAATCCGCATTGCTGTGGCCATGGTGGCGGGGCAGACCTGATCCCGGTACTTACCGAACACATCAAAAACCACGCCCTTGATGTGGAAGTTGAACAGTCAAGCTGTATGTTGATGTGTGCTAAAGGCCCCAATGTCAGGTTGGTGCCGGATGGCAAGGTTTGGAATCAAGTTTCTGAACTTACTATCCCGGAAATAATCAATTTTTTAATCAATTCCTAATAAATTGATATTGCAAATGAACAGACCTGTCTGTATTATTTGGATGTAGTTTATATCAATTATTAGGGAGTTAAAAGATGGAGATTTTATTAAAGGGCGGGGTTGTTATGGTATTCACAGCGCTGGTGATGGCATGGCTGGGAACGTTTGCGCGGTGGTTTCCTATAAAAGGCGTTGATGGCGTGCTAATCAAGGACTATGGCTTACTGGTAAAGGCGCACATCGATTATATTTTAATGTCGCTTTTTTGTTTTGCCTTCTATGGCGTGGCCAAATCGGCAAATATCGAGTTGCCAATCACCGCATGCTGGCTTGTCGTTATCGGCGGCATGACAAATCCTGGCGTGTTTGTGATCGCGATGCTGAAACCGGATTTCTGGAAGCATCTGTTAGCTAAACTTTACACTGCAGCCAGTTTTATTATTACCACTGTTGGTTTTATCTGGGTTGGTAAGGTTATCTTCAAAGCATTTTAATCGTTAATAAATACATCAGCGCTAGGATATCATATGAACAATATCTGTAAAAAGCTTGTTTCGATTCTTCTAGAGCTGGTAAGACATCTAAAAATTCACTTGAGTAAGCAGTTCAGACAGGCCTTTGAAACTTACTTATCATTATTTGAATATTAGTTAATTGCCGCTTCAAACACTGGTTTTCGTGATTAGTAATTAAATACCGTGAAACTGCCGCCGGTAGGAAGTAGATAGCGGCCGGGCGGGGTGCAGGCCAGTGTGTATATGAATATGAAACATTCAGCTAGAAAAAAACAAATCAAATTCACGTACAATAATCACTGATTAATCCATCTCGGCTGTGGTGGTATGCCAGCCCCGCAGGAACTTATAAGCAAGGAGATATCACTTAATGATTTATAAAGGTAGCTGCCACTGCGGCGGTATCACATTCGAAGTTGAAGGTGAAATCAAGGGCGCTGTCGCCTGTAATTGCTCAATCTGCACACGTAAAGGTTCTCTCATGTGGTTTGTCCCCAGGGAGAAGCTGAACCTGCTGACGCCGGAAGATGCTGCAAGTACATACACCTTCAATAAGCACGTCATCAAGCACCGCTTCTGCCCGACTTGCGGCATTCACCCTTATGGTGAAGGTGTCAATCCCCAAGGCAGTCGTATGGCGGCTATCAACATCCGGTGTCTCGAAGGCGTAGACCTTGCATTTATCCCGGTGCAGAACTTCGATGGCCGTTCAATGTGAATGCCGCGATACTCAATCCTTTTGCGGACTGCCTTTGGTAGCCGCTAAACTCCAACGTTAGAGGTAATTATGCTCGATAACACTTTCGTTAACCATTTTGCGGCTGACTGGCTTGATGCATGGAATAAGCATGATCTGGAGCGCGTTCTTTCGCACTACAGTGACGATTTTGAAATGACGTCACCTGTCATCATTAAAGTGGCTGGCGAACCGTCCGGAACATTAAAGGGCAAGCAAGCCGTGGGCGCCTACTGGGCTAAAGCACTTCAACTGTTTCCGAATCTTCATTTTGAGTTGGTTGCCACGCTGGCCGGCGTAAATAGCATCACGCTCTACTATAATGGCGTCTCAGGCCCAGCCGCGGAGGTGTTTCACTTCAACCAGGATGGTAAAGTTGCCAGGGCTTATGCACATTATCTTGTACGTGACCCCATAAAATCAGCCTGACTTGTTACCTCAGTCACTATCAATATGACGCGCTATGTTAGAATTTGATGATAATTTCATCATCATTCTTTTTTCAATATGGCGCGTTTCCACATTATCATTCCAGCCGCAGGAGCTGGTAACCGCATGGCAACCGCCATCCCGAAGCAGTATTTACCTTTGTGCGGCAAGCCTATGGTTTCTCATAGCATTCAAACTTTTTTCGCTTGCCCGCGTATTGCAACCATCAATCTGGCGCTTAGCCTGGAAGATTATTTTTGGCGGAATCTGCCATTGGATAGTAATAGCCGCCTTAATTTGCATTACACCGGCGGTGATACGCGTGCGCAGACTGTGCTCAATACGCTAGAGGCAATGCGCCCGCAGGTGGCTGACGATGACTGGATTCTGGTGCATGACGCAGCGCGGCCGGGTTTGACTGTATCATTACTGGATCATTTGCTGGATACATTAGAGAATGATGCTGTTGGCGGTTTGCTGGCGCTGCCGTTGGCGGATACCCTGAAACAATCAAATGCTGATTCAAGAGTGCAGAATACAATTCCAAGAGAGGGGCTCTGGCAGGCGCAGACGCCGCAGATGTTCCGCTTTGGATTGCTGCAGAATGCACTCGCCAGTTTTAACGGGTCGCCTACTGACGAATCACAGGCGGTAGAGGCACTGGGCTTGCAACCCAAATTAGTTGTAGGCTCATTACGTAACATGAAGATTACCTATCCACAGGATTTAGCCCTGATGGAAGTGTTAATGCAAAAGGAAATATCATGATAAGGATTGGTCATGGTTTTGATGTGCATGCTTTAGTCTCCGGACGTAAATGCATTATTGGTGGTATAGACATCCCGCATGACAAAGGCCTGCATGGCCATTCGGACGCAGATGTACTGTTGCATGCCATTTGCGATGCATTGCTGGGTGCCGCGGCATTGGGCGATATCGGCAAGCATTTTCCGCCTAGCGATATGCGCTATAAAGACATAGATTCGCGCCAGTTGCTCAGGCATGTGGTGTCTTTGTTAAAAGATGAAGATTTTGTAGTAGGTAATATAGATGCCACCGTGATTTGCGAAGCACCTAAATTAAGCCCGTATACAGCACAGATGTGCGCCAATATTGCGGCTGACTGCGAGGTGGATGTTTCCCTGATCAATGTTAAAGCGACTACTACAGAGAAATTGGGTTTCACCGGCCGGGGCGAAGGTATCGCGGCTGAAGCCGTTTGTACTATTAAGCCATTCTGATTGGTATGAGGGCTTCTTAGTATGTTTCGCTGGTTTGAAAATCTAGTTAATCCATTCCCTAGGCAATCTATCAATGCAACGCCTAAGAGCTTTTGGGCGTTTGCCTGGGGCTGCACTCAGGGGCTTCGTCCTTACATTCTGGGCATGACCCTGCTTACCGGTGTAATAGGGGCATTTGAAGCCCTGCTGTTTGCCATGATGGGTAAGGTGGTGGATTGGCTAAGTAAAATCCCGCCTGGTCAGTTATGGGCGCAGGAAAAAAATCATTTATTACTGTTGGCTGGCGTATTGCTGTTCAGTACGGTATTTATCGGCCTGCAGACTTTACTCAAGCACCAGACGCTGGCGGGTAATTTTCCTATGCGTCTGCGTTGGAATTTTCATCGGTTAATGCTCAACCAGAGCATGAGTTTTTACCAGGATGAATTTGCCGGCCGTGTGTCAGCCAAAGTGATGCAAACTGCACTGGCAGTGCGTGACGTGTGGTTTATTGTTGCAGATATCCTGGTGTTTGTGATTATCTACTTTGCGACTATGGTAGCCGTGGTGGGCAGTTTTAATACCTTGATTATTTGGCCATTCCTAGGCTGGTTGTCGCTGTACGCAAGCGCCTTGATTTATTTTGTACCCAAACTCAGTCGCGTATCCCAGCAGCAGGCGGATGCACGTTCGCTGATGACGGGCCGTATCACTGATGCCTACACCAATATCAGCACCGTTAAATTGTTTTCACATGCTGGACGCGAGGCAGATTATGCGCAATCTGCCATGCATGAGTTTTTAGGCAAAGTGCATCAACAGATGCGGCTGGTGAGTGGGGTGGAAACGATAAACCATGTACTCAATATGCTGCTGATTATAAGTTGCGGTGGCATGGCGCTCTGGTTGTGGAATAAAGGACAGGTGGGTGTGGGCGGTGTGGCCGCGGTCACTGCTATGGCCTTGCGGCTCAATGGTATCTCGCATTGGGTCATGTGGGAGATGACCTCGCTGTATGAGCAGGTGGGCACGGTGCAGGATGGTATCAATACGCTTTCGTTGCCGCATCATATTGCAGACATTCCCGAAGCGCAGCCGTTACAAGTCACCCAGGGTCACGTACAGTTTAATCATGTTGATTTTGCCTATAGCAACCAAAAGCCGCTATTGAATCAATTTGAACTTAATATCAAACCCGGAGAAAAAGTAGGCTTGGTAGGGCGCTCCGGCGCAGGTAAATCTACTATCGTGAATCTGCTGCTGCGTTTCTATGACGTTGAGTCCGGTCAAATTTTAATTGATGGGCAGAACGTTCAATCTGTCACACAAAACAGTCTGCGTGCGCATATTGGCATGGTGACACAAGATACCTCGTTACTGCATCGCAGCGTGCGTGACAACATTTTGTATGGCCGCCCGGATGCGACGGAAGCCGAGATGATTGCCGCCGCAAAACGTGCGGAAGCACATGCGTTTATTTTGAATCTGCGCGATGCAAAAGGCCGCACAGGCTACGACGCGCATGTAGGCGAGCGCGGTGTTAAGCTGTCTGGCGGGCAACGCCAGCGCGTTGCCATTGCACGTGTAATGCTGAAAGATGCACCGATTCTGGTGCTGGATGAAGCTACCAGTGCGCTGGATTCCGAAGTTGAGGCAGTCATTCAAAGCAGCCTTTATCAGCTTATGCAAGGCAAAACAGTGATTGCGATTGCACACCGGTTGTCTACGATTGCGGCGATGGACAGGCTGGTGGTACTGGACCAAGGGGCAATTATGGAAGAAGGTGACCATAAAACCCTGTTAGCCAAGGGTGGCTTGTATGCGCAGTTGTGGAAACACCAAAGCGGCGGTTTTCTTGGTGAAGAATAAGCATTCGTTTCAAAAATATTTAAGTATCGTGTGCTTATAATTCAGTTGGGTAAACCCCCCGGCTTTGCCGGGGGACTAAGCAAGGTTTGACCTATACGTCGGTCATATAATATTGAAATTAAAATTCAGCAATACTATTCCCTCCCCCCTGTAGGGGGAGGGCTAGGGTGGGGGTGGAATTTAAACCAGCACAATTTATCATTCGCACCCCCATCCCAACCTTCCCCCTATAAGGAGGAAGGAGTAGAACCCGGCCGCCTTGGGCGGCTTACGGTTTTAACATCCCTTTCACTCAGAATAATCTGCTTTTAATAGATATATTCTGTGGGGGGAAGACCCTTGCGGTCTTGAGGGGCTCACCCAATAAGCTCCCGGCTTTGCCGGGGGTGATTTAATTTAATAAAGGAAAAATGATGACTAATCCAGAAGTTCGTCCGCCATTGCCGCCATTTACATGCGAGACAGCAATTCAGAAAGTACGCATGGCGGAAGATGGCTGGAATAGCCGTGACCCGCAGCGTGTTTCACTGGTGTACACGCAGGATAGCCAGTGGCGCAATCGTGCAGAGTTTCCGCGCGGCAGGCAGCAAATCGTTGAGTTCCTGACAAGAAAATGGGCAAAAGAACTGGATTATCGGTTGATCAAGGAGTTGTGGGCGTTTGATCATAATCGTATTGCGGTACGTTTTGCTTACGAATGGCATGATGATTCAGGGCATTGGTACCGTTCTTACGGCAATGAAAACTGGCAATTTGATGCCAATGGGCTGATGGAACTGCGTTATGCCAGTATTAATGATATGCCTATTAAAGAAATTGAGCGTAAATTCTTTTGGCCATTAGGCAGAAGGCCGGATGATCACCCTGGTTTGAGTGAGTTAGGGTTGTAGTCAATTTAGTTGGTATTAAGAAATTATTTGCAAAAATACTAATAGAGTTAATGTTTTGATTTTGTGGGTGTCTGTTATCGGCCATAACGGACACTGGAAAATAAAAGGCGAGCGGCAGGAATATCCGCATTGCAGACGGTGACGTTTGAGTTAAGGTGCAGACAAAAGCCTAGCTTTTTGGCATCCCTCTTGAATAAGTGGCTAAACTTATATGAGCCGAAGTAACGGGCTATGTTGTTTTTTTGGCTCATAGGAAAAAAGTAAATACACTCTCTCAAATAATTTAGATCCATTTGGAAATATATCTGGTCCCTTTCCAGCGAATAGATCTGAATGCAGAAGAAACTCGTCAGTATGAATAAGCAAAATAACTCCGTTATACTCAACCGCATTTCTACGAAGCTTCTGTTCCTTATCGTCGAGGATTTCATGAAGCTTATTTACTGAAGCATCATAATCAAAACGGAAAAGCACTTCATGATATTTGGGGTCTTGACGAATTTGTGACTGAATAGCCGTTTCATTTACAAGCTCAGTTATTTCGATACCCTTAGTAGAACCATCGGCCAACTTCGCGAAAATGTCGGGCGGATCTTTATCACACAACCCCCACTCGACGATTTCTTGACCAAAGTCACACTTGAAACGGTCAAATATTTCAGAGAAAAGGCTCAATTCTTTGCTGGTTTTCTTATGAAAATTCCAGAAGCTAGCATGCTTACGTCGCAAGGAATCATTTTTCCTCAAGCTTTCTAGAATCTCATTTACCATTTCCTGCCCTTCAATCATAAAGAGCCTAACGTTAGACATAAGGGGCGCCGCAAAGCGTCCCGTTTGATTGGGTTAGAGTGAAATTAGTTACACCATTGTTTTTCACATGGAACTCCATCATGGTTTCCGTCCATTTCTACTCCAGGGCAGTTTTGTAAAAAGAATGTTGCTTCAGCGCAAGATGTCATGTTTGAGCAATGCGTCCGGCCATCACATTTGAACTGCCCATTGTTTGATGGTTGTTCAGTAGTAGACCTGCTGAATTCTTCAGTTGTTGTTTCTGATGAATTATAGACCTGTTCTTGTCTGTGTTTTTTTGCAACTTGATTTCCATACAAACCAACCACGATGAGAATAATAATGAGCCACTTCATTTGCAAAAACCTAACAGTAATTATAGAGATGCAGCATGTTCTAATTGATTGTAATTGAATTTTAATAACTATTAAAATTTATTGAATGGCTGGCTGCTTTGTCCCGCATTTCCGCTGAATCCGCTTTGCAGACGATGACGTTTGAATTCACCGGCCTGTGCGGCTTTTCGCGCAGGTCCGGTGGAATGGGTTAGCCACCATCCAGCTTAATGACAAGCGGGTCTTCTGGCTCTTGACCCAAGGCCACGATAATAGCGTTCTCGATCGTTCGATCCTTAGATAACAAAAAGCTCGTGAGCTGCGCATACCGCCCGCCTTTGTTGGCCATGTCGATGTACCATTGCGGCTTATCGTCGAGCATCCGAAAGACGTCTAGGAAGATGTTTCGAGCATGCAGCGTCCTCAGTCTTTCACGGTTCGACACGACCGCTAAGCACTCGCGGCAAAATGCGAACAAATACCTGAGAGCGCTTGCCGTGGCGAACTCTGCGTACGTGTGGTGCTCCAGTTCCATTCCGTAATACTGGTCTGCGAGAGGAGAAAAATGTACGGTGTGACTGTTCCAGTCGTACTCCGCGGAGATGTATGACTCTGTTCGATCTGCCTTTTCAAATATATCCCTCAGCGATATTGGGTGAAGCCAGTTACCGTATTTCTCCCACTGCTTTAGGCATTGCTGTGCATCCGCAACGAACCGCTTATCGACCCACTGATTCAGTAGATGAAGGTTCTGATCAATCCATTCTTGCATTTTGCCGTCAATCGGCGTCTTGAGATTCAAGAGCCTGTTTCGGATTGCATGAACGGTTGAATAGTTTTGCCACCGCCAAGACAATTCCTCATATCTCGTCGGTTCGTTAAGAATAAACTTCACTACAGTGAACATCTCTTCAATGTGCCGCACGTGAAGTAGGCACGCCTTACTCGTACTCAATAGGTCTATCGCCGCGGCATGACATTCGACATCTTCTAGTGCGGCTTCAATAATTCCCTTTAAGAGATGAATCGCTATGATGTCAGAGTGAATTGCGGTTCTAATTTCGGTCGCTTGCTCACCAAGGCAGCGTCTTGATCTCTGACGTATCTCGGCCTTCGGAACCGCAAAGAGATCTGCAATTACCTCTTCAAGCGCTCCTTGAATTGTGGCTGCGGAAACCTGAACCTGAAGGGACTTCAGTGGCTCCATGGTGGCTATCGTCTAAGCTCAGGGATCTGCACTGCTTTATCGTGCAGCGTCCCTTGGAGCGCAGTGTTAGCAGTTGCCGTCACTTGGCTGGCCTCGGGAATGGGATTGGCTGCTCAAGCAATGATGAGATAAAACCATTTATGGTTGCCTCGCCGCCACCAAGGTTGTTGTAGACCCCAACGACCCTAGGGGTTATCTGCGTCTTAGTGTCATACATCTTTGCCTTTATCGACGCGAGGGCGAGTATTGCATTTTGAATTGTAGATTCACTAATTTCGCCGGGCATTGGAATCAAACCAGATACTTCTGGGCCACTTACACCTAGAGTTTGAATCACCAATGTTCCAGAAACTTGTTCTGCCTTAGCTGCGATGCCCAAAGCAAAGAGGCTACCGAGATCAACCGATCCTTTCTTGACGTAGATATTCGCCGTGAGACGGAGGCCAACGCCGATATAAACGGGCACAACTGCATTTGCTTTTGATGCCTCTGATGTCTTAACCAATGTCGCGACCCGGTTTCCCTTACTATCTCTATCGGTTAATGCAACTCCAAAGGAATCGGTGCCAAACTTAATGTAATCCAAAATCACAACATAGTTCTTACCTTCGGCCCCTAGTTTTGCAGGCCCAAAGGTGATTCCACCATCTCCAGACACTGTGCCGACTGCAATTCTTATTGTCTCGTCCGGCATTGCTTCTAAAACTTTAGACTTTTCAATTGTGAGATTTACAGGCAAGGGGTCTAAAGGGTGATAGCCATAATTGTTGGCATTCTTAGGGTCGCCAAGAGTGTCAGGAGAAATAGGAAACTGTGTGGCACAACCACCTAGGGCAAGCACAACTATAAACAAAAGGAAAATTCGCATTTCTTTAACTCCTCCAGTGGGTGGGTAAACCTGCTAACGTTTGACATAAGGGGCGCGCTTTAGCGCGTCCCGCTTGATGGATGGGTTGGGCATAGCTATACCACACCCGATAACAAATATGCAATGACGAAAAGGCCAAGCCAACAAGCTATGGTTTTGCTCATATCTTTCTCGTGCTCCATGTTTGTGTAAAAGAAATGGCCTAACAACGTGGCAAATTTACTAGTGCCCATCATAAAACCTGCAATGGCTGGAAGGAAGCCAGCAACAAGTACAACCACGAAACCAGACCAATGAGCTTGATAGAACAAAAACCTACCAAGAAACCTAGAGCGACGGAAAACCATAGCTAAAACGATGATTATAGAAATGTTAAAAACAACAGGTGCCAAGACAGCCATAAGTAACCTGTCTTGGAAACTAGGCTGTTCGTTTTTTTCTTCAGATTGTCGTGATTTATTTAACACTGGTATTAGGTGCCCAACAGTTAATATAGAGACCCATAGGTCTCTATATTAATAATTGCAATTTTATGACGCATGGCTGGAGCCCCCTGATTTTTCTTAGTTTTATTGTTTCTTGGTCTCTATATTGAGATATTAATATAGAGGCGCAGCATGATTGAATTGATTGTAATTGAATTTTAATAACTATTAAAATTTATTGAATATATGTCTGGCAGCTTTGTCCCGCAAATTTGCCGAAGGCTTATTAATCCCCAAAGCGGACTATAACGACGCTGTAGATACGCTTTCTTCATTACCATTGCCTCTAGTGTATTGTTCAAAAAAACAATTTTTCAGTATTTCCCAGCACTGCTTTTGCTGAGATGGTCACATGTAAACATCCAAGCCGCCATAAGTAGTAATACCTATTTATATTTATAAGTCACACATGTACATTGAACGTATAAACAATATTCAAAACATCAAAAGATCATTGGTATTACGCAATTTTTGCATCAATGAAAGTAATAAGGGGGACATATGGCTATTATCGGTATCGATTTAGGCACTTCCAACTCTGCTGCCGCTGTATTGCGCGGAGGGCGGCCTATTATTATCCCTAGCGCTGAGGGAATCAGTATCGGTGGCAAGGCATTTCCTAGCTACGTCGCGCTCACTGCCGATGGTCAGATACTGGTAGGAGAACCTGCACGGCGTCAAGCTACGTCAAATCCAGAGGGAACTGCCAGCGCCTTCAAGCGAAAAATGGGCAAGCGTGAAAATATACGTCTCAGAGATCGCGATTATTCTCCGGAGCAACTTTCAGCCTTTTTACTACAGAAAATAAAACGTGATGCCGAAGCTTTTTTGGGAGAGCCTATAGAAAAGGCTGTGGTGACTGTGCCAGCCTATTTTGACGACAATCAGCGCGCCGCCACCAAGGATGCCTGCCGCATAGCGGGGTTAGAGGTGATACGCCTAGTCAACGAGCCCACCGCCGCCTCTTTGGCTTATGGTCTAGACCGACTGGAGCAGGAGTTGCGTATCGTTGTAATTGACCTGGGTGGTGGCACACTGGATGTTACGATCATGGAATTCGGCAAAGGTGTGTTTGAGGTTAAGGCTACCAGTGGAGACACAAAACTCGGCGGCACCGACATGAATCAGCTCATTTTCGAACATCTTGCCGAGCGTTTTCAAATGGCCACTGGCGTGGATGTACGTAATGATCGCAAGGCTGCCGCGCGCCTGGTTGAAGCGGCAGAGAATGCAAAGATAGAACTTACCTCCAGCGTCACTTCCCATATCAGCCTACCCTATCTGGCTGCTGTAAACGGAGAGCCGCGACACCTAGAGCTAGACCTCAACCGTACGGAACTGGAGCGTCTGGTTCGCCCAGTAATTGAGCGTTGCCGAGGCCCCGTCCAGCAAGCGCTTCATGATGCGGGGATAACTCCCAAGGACGTGGATCGTGTCGTGTTCGTCGGCGGCCCTACCCGCATGCCCGCTGTGCGTAGCTATTTTGAGGAATTGTTCGGACATAAAGCAGAAATGGGTGTTGACCCGATGGAATGCGTCGCAGCTGGTGCTGCAATTCAAGCGGGAGTATTAGCTGGGGAAGTCACCGGCATCGTACTGGTGGATGTGACCCCGCTTACTTTGGGCGTCGAAACGCTGGGCGGCATTGCCACGCCGCTGATTGCGCGCAACACGCCAATCCCGGTCAAGCGCAGCGAAACGTTCACTACCGCCGCAGATATGCAGACCAGTGTCACGATTCATGTCTTTCAAGGCGAGCGGCCTATGTCGGGCGACAATACCAGCTTGGGTGAATTCAACCTGACTGGCCTGCCGCCGGCACCGCGTGGTGTTCCCAAGATTGAGGTGACTTTCGACATTGATTCCAACGGCATCCTGAATGTGTTCGCCAAGGACATTGCCAGCGGCAAGTCGCAATCTATCAACATCACCGGCTCCACCAGACTTTCTGAGGATGATAAGAGGCGCATGGTAGACGATGCCTCACGCTATGCCGAAGCAGACAAGAAACGGCGTGAGGATGCGGAAAAACTCAATGCTGCTGATGCCAGTTGTTATGAAGCCGAGAAAATGCTCGGCAATTTCGCCGACAAACTTACCGACGAGCTGAAAAAACGCATCGAGGCTTCACTGCGGGAGACAAAAGAAGCCTTAATGAGAAAAGATGTGCCGCTAGCTAGCGAGCGCGCAGAGGTACTTAAGAAGATATTGCAAGAGGCTGGCGCAGTACTCTATGCCCAGTCTGGTCAGGCGTCTAAAGGTGGCCCCTACGCAGAAACGCGTTGGGATGGACCAGAACCTGCTCCCAATGTAGGCACTGCGACGGGAGAGCCACGTGCCAGCGGATCAGGATCGCGCGGTAAAGTAATTGATGCTGAATACAAGGAAAGCCACTGAATTAACGGGGAATGTTTTTCTAACTATCATGGGCATTCATATTCCGCTAAAAGCGCAACAACTACACAATCCCTGTGACCCTAAGCAATTTGAATTCCAGACCACCGGAGATTTGGATGATCTAACAGAAATTATCGGCCAAATGCGTGCAATGGAGGCGGTGCGTTTCGGCGCAGGAATGCAGCACGATGGCTATAATTTATTTGTACTTGGCCCACCCGGCATAGGCAAGCGCAGCATGGTGAAGCAGCTTCTAGAACAAAAAGCTGCGGGCGAACAAGAGCCATCCGACTGGTGTTATATCAACAACTTTGCCCAGCCGCACAAACCGCAAGTACTTAGACTTCCTTCTGGGAAGGGGGAAGAGCTTCGCGTCGCTATGGAACACCTGCTGGATTATTTGCGTAGTGCCATTCCAGCACTATTCGAGAATGACGAATACCACGCCAGAATAACTGCCGTTGATGATGAGTTCAGCAAGCGGCAAGAACAAATACTGAAAGAGTTAAGCGACGATGCAGAGAAGCAGGAGGTAGTGCTGCTGCGCACTCCTGAAGGGTTTGCCTTCGCGCCCACCAGAAACCACGCCGTAATTCCACCAGAAGAGTACGAAAAACTATCCGAAGAAGAAAAAAAGCGCGCAGAGGTTGCAATTGCTGGGTTGCAAGAACGCCTGGAAAAAATCCTGAGGCTGATACCACAATGGCGCAAGGAACGACACGAGCGCGTTAAACAAATCGATCGTGATATTACGCTATCTGCCGTCACACACTCCATGAATGAGTTGAGGCATTACTATGCCGACTTGCCTGAAGTGCTGGAATACTTCGACAATGTGCAGCAGGATGTGGTTGATAACATTGACGATTTTAGAAAACAAGAAGAATCCACCACCGTTGGAGGCATGACTATTGTGACTCGTCAGAGCTTTCACCACTATCGGGTAAATGTGCTGGTAAGTAGCAGTAAAGAATCTGGCGCCCCAATCGTCAGCGAAGATAATCCCACGTACAGCAATCTGGTGGGAAGAGTTGAACACATCTCCCAGTTTGGCGCACTGGTCACGGAATTTACACTTATCAAACCTGGTGCTCTACACCGCGCCAATGGCGGTTACTTGCTGTTGGATATTCGTAAAGTACTGATGCAGCCATTTGCTTGGGATGGTTTGAAGCGGGCGTTGCAATCGCACGAGATACGCATTGAATCGCTAGGGCAAATGTATAGTCTGGTCAGCACCGTATCACTAGAGCCCGAACCCATTCCACTTAACATTAAAGTAATTTTGTTTGGTGATCGTCTATTTTATTACCTGCTACAAGAATACGACCCGGAGTTCAACGAGCTGTTCAAGGTGGCGGCTGATTTCGAGGATCACATTGAGCGCAACAGTGATATACATCTGCTCTATGCCCGCTTAATTTCCACACTGGTTAGGAAAGAAAAGTTATTGCATTTTGATCGTAGTGCAGTCGCAAGAGTGATTGAGCATAGCGCGCGTTTGGTTGGTGATGCAGATAAACTTTCCACCCACATGCACAGCATGGTGGATTTGTTGCGTGAGACCGATTACTGGGCGCGCGAGGCTGGTCACAGTGTAGTGGATGCTACCGATGTGCAGCGTTCAATTGATGCGCAAATTCGGCGGCAGGATAGACTAAGAGATCGCTTGTATGATGCAATCTTGCGCAACACTTTGATGATTGACACGCAGGGTGCGGTGACGGGTCAGGTTAACAGTCTATCGGTTATTGAACTGGGGAATTTCGCATTTGCACAGCCAATTCGAATTACTGCCACCACCAGACTTGGAGAAGGAGAGCTGGTTAATATTGAACGTGAAGTCAAGTTATCTGGCGCCATTCATTCTAAAGGCGTGCTGATACTTTCCTCATTCCTTGCCGAACGTTATAGCAAAAATCAGCCGCTGGCACTTTCTGCCAGTCTGGTATTTGAACAATCCTACGGTCTAGTAGAAGGTGACAGCGCATCTCTTGCCGAGCTATGCGCGTTACTATCCAATCTGGCAAATGCGCCAATCAAGCAATCCTTGGCAATCACCGGTTCGGTGAATCAGTTTGGCCAGTCACAGGCCATCGGCGCAGTCAACGAAAAAATCGAGGGTTTCTTCGACGTGTGCGTTGCACGCGGCCTGACTGGTGAGCAAGGGGTGCTGATTCCTGGCGCCAATACCAAACATCTGATGTTGCGTCATGATGTGATAGCCGCAGCCGAGGCTGGAAAATTTAAAATATATGCTGTGGAAAATGTCGATGAAGCCATCTCAATTTTAACCGATCTGCCAGCTGGCGCCGCTGATGACAAAGGCAACTATCCCAAAGGCAGTATCAACGGCAAAGTAAAAACACGCTTGACAGAACTAGCTGAGATTACGCGATCATTCGCAAAACATACCAAAACAAAATCTGAGGAAAAGAAGAAGTCTAGTTAAATCCTATCTCATTTAGCTTGTCGGATAAACAGACAAAATATGAAAACACGAAAAAATTAAAGGTGATCCACCATTACTACCCAACGTGATTATTATGAGGTGCTCGGTATCGATCAGAAAGCCGACCAGAAGGCTATCAAGGCTGCCTTCCGTAATCTTGCACTTAAATATCATCCGGACCGCAACAAGGAACCCGGAGCCGAAGAGCGATTTAAGGAAATCGCCGAAGCTTATGCCATCCTATCCGACCCGAAAAAACGCACCGAATACGATACTCAAGGGTTCGCTGGTGTATCAGGCTTCAGTCAGGAAGATTTATTTAGCGGTATCAATTTTGATGACATTTTTGGTGGACTTAATTTTGACTTTGGCGGCGGTAGTCCATTTGAAGGCTTTTTCCACCGGCGCCATAAAGGGCCAGCACGTGGCGCCAATATCGAAGTAGATATATTCGTACCGCTGGAACTGGTAGCAAGCGGTGGTGAAGAAAAGGTAAAGCTAAGCCGCCCATCCACCTGTTCAGCCTGTCATGGCACGGGAGCACGAGACGGAACCACACCCAAAGTATGCACAGAATGTAAGGGCACAGGACGCATTACTAAGACAAGTAGCCAAAAAGAAAATCGTATTCTGATCCAGCAGATCAGCACCTGCCCCACCTGCCATGGACGTGGCAGCATCATTGAACATCCTTGTCCTACGTGTTACGGAGGTGGACAGGTAGAACAAGAAGAAATCTTAACCGTAAAAATCCCTCAGGGGATTGATGAAAACATGGTACTGCGCATACAAGGTAAGGGCATGCCTAGCGCAGAGTCTGGTGGCGTGGCTGGAGACTTATTCGTCGTCGTGCATTCAAGGTATGACCCGCGCTTTGAAAGGGCTGGGGCTGACTTGATATGCCATGAAACTATCCATCTGATTGATGCAGTACTCGGAACCACGCTGCAAGTGCCCACCTTAAACGGATCCGCTGAGGTAACCATTCCCCCGGGAATCCAGCCAGGAACGATGCTTCGCATCAAGGGCAAGGGATTACCTGAGTTTGGTCATGACAAACATGGTGAACTGTATCTACACATCAAGGTACAAATACCAGAACAGCTTTTGCCAGAAGAGCGGGAGCTATATGAAAAGCTACGATTAATCACGACAAAATCACCTGGCAGAATTGGCCAACATGGCATGCACAGTGGGGTTGAGGATGCTGCTACTAATTTTCAATCACAAAAATGATCATATATGAATACTATGTGTTCAATGGCTACTTTGGCTTGGTAACAGAAATTAACTCGCCCAATCTGTTGCATCGACCGATTGAATTCAAGCCCGCTTAGGCGTCATACCATGAATTATGAGAGCGACAAAATTTGGTGGATTTACCATTAGACCGCTAAATCCGCATAGTTGCCGTTCAATTCTAGTTACAGACCAGTTTCTATTGGGCCAATAGCTGACGGTCACTTTTAATTTAGATAATAATTGGAGGCTATATTAATCAGTTATGACTGGCATATTCGGTTACCCTCGTATTTGAACTTATTTCATCTGGAATATTTTAATACTTAATAACTATCTGAATAAACTGAAGTTTCATTCTTGTTTAATTAAATCTAAATAACTATTGAGCGCTTTCAGAATTTGAAAAGCGCCATACATAAGAAGCCAGAACGTGAATCTGCTCAGGTGTCAGGCGTGAGCCTTGTGCAGGCATCTGATTGTTTTTGCCATTATTGATACGCTCGATAATAGCGGCTTCACCAGCGCCGTGTAGCCAGATGTCATCTGACAGGTTAGGCGCACCGATTGCCTGGTTGCCTTTACCCTCTGCACCGTGACAAGCTGCACAGGCTGCAAACTTCTCTTTACCTAGAGCAGCACGATTTACATCGTGATCGCTGCCCGATAAGCTCAATACATAGTTGGCAACGTTTTTAACTTCGTCAGCGCTGCCAACAGCTGCAGCCATTGGCGGCATCATGCCGTGGCGACCGTTGGTGATTGTCGTTTTGATAGTCTCAGGATCGCCGCCATATAACCAGTCTTTATCAGTCAGATTAGGGAAACCACGACTGCCGTGAGCATCAGAACCATGACACTGAGAGCAATTGTTCATGAACAGGCGTTCACCGATTGCCATCGCTTTTGCATCTTTAGCCACTTCTTCAGGAGCCATGGACGTAAATTTAGCATAGATAGGTGCGATACGGTCGTTTGATTCTTTTACTTCTTGTTCATATTGTTTTAATTGCGTCCAGCCCAGTTTGCCCGCATATGTGCCGAGCCCTGGGTACAGAAACAGGTAGCAGATGCCGAAGATACAGGTGAGGATAAACATCCACATCCACCATCTTGGCATTGGGTTATTCATTTCTACGATGTCTTCATCGTAAACGTGACCTGTAGACTCACCCGTGTGAGCGGCGTCATGTGATTTGCTGGTCATAAACAGCACAGCCAGACAGAAAACAATACCGCCAATCACGATGGCCGAAATAAAAAACGGCCAAAAACTACTTGTAAAATCACTCATTATTCATCTCCCTCAAGCGGCAATTTAGCCGCTTCGTCAAAATCTTTTTTATGCCGTCCAGACCACGCCCAGACCCAGATGCCAACAAAGGTAACCAGAGCTGCGACAGTGGCTATGCTGCGTAAAACAGTAATGTCCATATTGATTCCGCTTATTGTTTTAGTGCTGTACCAAGCACTTGCAGGTAAGCAATCATGGCTTCCATTTCGGTTTTGCCATATACATCATTGGCGGCATTTTTAATTTCCTCATCGGTATAAGGCACGCCGGCGATTTGCAGAGCACGCAAGTGTGAAGGCAGATTCTTCGCATCTACCAGATTTTTCTCTAACCATGGATAAGCCGGCATGACTGATTCTGGTACCAGATCACGAGGGTTGATCAGATGGATACGATGCCACTCATCGCTGTAACGTGCTCCCACACGCGCCAGGTCAGGACCTGTACGTTTACTGCCCCATTGGAATGGACGGTCATAGACGAACTCACCAGCTACAGAATAATGACCGTAGCGCAAGGTTTCAGCTTTAAATGGACGAATCATCTGAGAGTGGCAGTTGTAACAGCCTTCACGAATGTAGATATCACGCCCAGCCAATTGTAGTGCAGTGTAAGGCTTCAGGCCTTCAATTGGCTGAGTCGTTGATTTTTGGAAAAACAGCGGCACGATTTCAACCAGACCACCGAATGAAACCACAACCAAAATCAACACAACCATCAGGAAACTGTTGGTTTCGATTTTTTCGTGGGTAAATCCTTTTTGCTCTTTATCTGACATTTTTAGTTCTCTTAAGCATGAACAACTGTTGAAGGTATTCTGGCGCGAGTGGCTTGCCCCATTTGTACTGTTTTGATTACATTCCACAACATGATGATCATGCCGCTAACGTACATCAAGCCACCAATCATACGGATGACGTAGAATGGGTGCATTGCTTTAACAGACTCAACGAAGGTATAGGTTAATGTGCCATCATCGTTCATTGCACGCCACATCAAGCCGGCAGTTACGCCTGAAATCCACATCGCCGTGATGTATAGCACCACGCCAATAGTCGCTAACCAGAAGTGCAGCTCAATTGCTTTTTTGCTGTACATTTGTTTCAGGCCCCACAAACGTGGTGTCAGGAAGTACAGTGAACCCATCGAAATGAAGCCAACCCAGCCTAAAGCACCTGAGTGCACGTGGCCAACAGTCCAGTCTGTGTAATGTGATAATGCGTTAACCGTTTTAATCGCCATCATCGGGCCTTCAAACGTACTCATACCGTAGAAAGACAATGAAACGATCAGGAAGCGCAGGATAGGGTCATCGCGCAGTTTGTGCCATGCGCCAGACATTGTCATCATGCCGTTGATCATGCCGCCCCAGCTAGGTGCCAACAAGATCAGAGAAAGTACCATACCAACTGATTGTGTCCAGTCAGGTAAGGCTGTGTAGTGCAGGTGGTGTGAACCAGCCCACATGTAAGTGAAAATCAAACCCCAGAAGTGTACGATAGACAAGCGATATGAGTACACAGGGCGCTCAGCTTGTTTAGGAACAAAGTAGTACATCATGCCTAAAAAGCCTGCTGTAAGAATGAAGCCTACGATGTTATGCCCGTACCACCACTGGATCATTGCATCCTGTACGCCGGCATAGGCTGAGTAGGATTTAAGCCAACCAGCAGGTACTTCCATACTGTTAACAATGTGTAGAACCGCCACTACGATGATGAATGCGCCATAGAACCAGTTTGCAACGTAGATGTGCTTAACTTTACGTGCAATTACTGTACCGAAGAACACGATCGCATATATGAACCAAACAATCAAAAGTAATGCATCAATTGGCCATTCGAACTCTGCATATTCTTTACCTGAGGTATATCCTAAAGGCAGCGTGATGGCTGCTGCCACGATTACTGCCTGATAACCCCAGAAGGTGTAGCGCGATAAAAGTGGGAATTGTAATCGTGTTTGACAGGTACGTTGTACAACATAATAAGACGTAGCAAAAAGTGAGCATCCACCGAAGGCAAATATCACAAGATTTGTATGTAATGGCCTTAATCGACCAAAGCTCAGCCAAGGAACGCCTGAATTAAGCTCTGGAAAGGCAAGCTCAGACGCTATAACTAAACCAACTAGCATCCCGATTACACCCCATACTACAGCCATCACGGTAAAATTCCTGACGGCATAATCATCATAATATGTTTGTACTGTAGTGTTAGTACTCATGACTTCATGTCCTTAATTGATACTAATAAATTAATAATTGTTATGTGAGTATTTTTACTGGTTGGCGGTATGACTTTTGATAATGCACAGTAAAAGTTTCAAAAGCTTTTAGAGCCAACTCTGGGTCATGTCCTTCCTTCACTAAAAAGCTATCGAATCCGCATCTTGCTAAATAATGAATTGTATCAATCAGCACATCACCCACCGCTCTAAGCTCACCAGTCCACCCATGTTGTGTTCTTAGGATTTGAGCCAATGAGAATCCGCGACCATCTGTATAGATTGGAAAATCTATTGCAATAAACGCTATTGGCTGGTGGATCATATTACTAACATTAATAGATAGTATGTCTTTCGGCTCCGCATCAGGCGGGACTAATATCCCAACTGGATATTTACGTTTGCTTAACAGCTGAAAGTTATCTTTCCAAGTTGCCAAGCTCACCATCCAATTTGCTTCATCTTTAGGTAAATGTGTTGAACTGTTATCAAAAATACACCACTCATTTACTTCAAGCGTTCCATTTCTAATTAATCTAAACATCAATTACCTCCTTACTCAGAGTTTCTTTTGCAAGGAGTGGGTCAGCGTATACATCTTGTTTGAATGGAGTAATTCCAAGCCTCTCCACAACATCGATGAATCGCTCTGCATCGCTGTCACGTAATCTTAGGTATGTCTGGATTAGGCGATAGATAACATCTGGAATTTGCTCTCGTGCAAATGATGGGCCTATTACACGTCCAATAGCCGCACCTCCACCTTTATTGAGATCAATACTAGGATCAGTGCCAATTCCACCATTTTGTCTGCCGCCAATTGTAATCTGGTACCACTCTTCGCCACCTTTATCGACGCCTAGAATGCCAATATGACCAACATGATGATGTCCGCAAGAATTCATGCAGCCAGATAAATTTAGATCAAGCTCTCCGATTTCATGGACAAAGTCCAAGTCGGCGAATCGTTGCTGTATCGCTGTTGCAACAGGTATTGATACAGCATTCGCCAAGATGCAATAATCCCCACCTGGACAGGAAATAATATTGGTAATCAAACCAATGTTTGGCGTAGCCAGATTAAGTATTTGCAACTCTTGCCATAGCATGTATAGATCGCTTTTTCTGACATCAGGCATGATGATGTTTTGTTCGTGAGAGATGCGAAGCTCACCAAAACCATACTTTTCAGACATATCGGCAATTGCATCCATCTGGTCTGCGCTGATGTCGCCGGGAGGTGCTCCAGTCGCTTTTAATGAAACCGAGACCGATGCGTATCCGGACACTTTATGAGGATGGGTGTTGGTACGTGACCATCGGTTAAATCCAGCATCGGCTGCTAACTGGCTTAAATAGAATGCATCACTGATTTCAGTATTCAGATCGTATTCCGGCCACTTGAACTTGCCTGCAATACTTCTTATGAATTCTTCTGTTACAGTATCTGGGCCGCCTTTGATAAGCTTCCATTGCTCATCGACTTCATTCGCAAAAATTTCAGGCTTAAGGTCTTTTACCAGAATTTTTATGCGGGCCTTGTACTTGTTGTCCCGTCTTCCATGCAGGTTATATACCCGCAGCGTGGCTTGCAGATAGGTAAGTAAATCACGCCACTCCACAAATGGTTTTATTAACTTTCCTACGATAGGTGTTCTGCCTAATCCACCGCCAACGAAGACTCTAAAACCGAATATTCCTTTTTCTTCTACCGCCTGCAAACCAATATCATGTACGCCGACAGCAGCCCTGTCAGTCACTGATCCGCTCACGGCGATTTTGAATTTACGAGGTAAGAATGCAAATTCCGGATGGAGCATTGACCACTGGCGGATAATTTCACACCAAACCAGCGGATTGATTAATTCATCGGCCGCTACACCGGAAAAATGATCTGTAGTTGTATTACGAATGCAATTGCCACTTGTCTGAATCGCATGCATCTGTACTGTTGCAAGCTTAGCTAATACATCAGGGGCATCTTCCAGTCGGAGCCAGTTAAACTGAATGTTCTGTCTTGTGGTTAAATGGCCATAGCCCTTATCCCATCGCCGGGCAACATATGCGAGTGTTCGCAACTGCTTCGAGGTTAACATGCCATAGGGGATAGCAACCCGCAACATAGGCGCATGTCGCTGGATATATAAACCGTTCTGCAGTCGCAAAACGCGGAACTCTTCTTCGGTTAATTGACCCTTCAGGAATCGCTGCGTCTGTCCTCTAAATTGAGAAACTCGTTGCTCGACAAGCTTCTGGTCAAGATCATCATAGATATACATTGAATCACCTTAAATTTCTGGTTAACTAAAATGCCAGATTGATTTAAAAGTGATTAAGATATCAATTTGCTGTTATTAATAACAGAGACAGTTACGCTTAAAAAAAGCATAACAGATGAAGATGCACAGAAATTATGATGATTTTAACTAAGCACTCAATTCTCTTACTAGTCCACCTAAAACTGCCAATGAGACTTCGGTGCGCGCATCCCAGATATGTCCATAGTTGAGTCTTATGTAGTCAGTAAAACCTCTTTGTGCAGAAAATATCGGGCCGGGGGCAATACTGATTCCATTCGCAAGTGCAAGTTTATGCAATTGCAGCGCATTGACGCCATCAGGTAGCTTAACCCATAAAAAGTAGCCCCCTTGCGGGGCAGTCAGTCGTGTTCCTTCAGGGAAATGGCGTTCGATGGCCTCTATGAATTTAATTTGATTCACCATTAACGTATGGCGCAAACTCCGCAAGTGTTTATCATAGCCGCCTTTTTGCAGGTACTTGGCAATGGCAGCCTGTGCCGGAACAGATGCAGAGATGGTCGTTGTTAACTTGAGCCGTTCTACAGTCTGCAGATATTTACCTGGTGCTACCCAGCCCACTCGGTAACCAGGTGCGAGGCATTTGGAAAATGAAGAGCAATGCATGACGAGTCCATCTGTATCAAAAGCTTTTGCAGGAGTAGGTCGCTTGGTGCCAAAATAAAGTTCACCATATACATCATCTTCAATTAAAGGGACTTGGTGCTTTGTGATGATCTCTACCAAGGCCTTCTTTTTGTCATCCGAGAGCAAACTCCCGAGCGGGTTCTGAAAATTGGTCATTAACCAGCAAGCCTTGGGTTTGTGCCGTTCAATTGCACGTTCCATGGCAGCTAAATCAATACCATCTTTCGGATGACTGGGCACTTCGACTGCTCGCAGGCCAATACGCTCTATTGATTGCAGAGCAGCATAGAATGTAGGAGCCTCAATAAGTATTGTGTCTCCCGGTCGAGCGACAGCCATCAAGCATAAATTCAAACCCTCTAAAGCACCGTTTGTCACCACAATTTCATCAGTCGCCACATGCAGGCCGTCTATCATGTAGCGTAATGCAATTTGCCGCCTCAGGTTGGCATCTCCTGCACTGAGATTATCCACGCTGGACCAAGGGTCCATTTCCTGAATGCTTGACGCCATGCTCTTTCCCAGGTTAGCTCTAGGAAATAGTAAAGGACTTGGAAATGCTGAACCCAACGGAACTATGTTTTTCAATCTGATAGACTGCAGAACCTCAAATACCAACTCACTGACATCCACTTCTGTTGACTCGGAATCTGTATTTAAAACCGGGTCTGGAGCAGATGGAATATTTACGCTGCCTCCCGTGACGAAATAACCAGAACGTTCACGCGCAGTGATGAGACCTCGTGCCTCCAGCAAATAATATGCTTCCAATACTGTTGACGGGCTAATATGACGACTGGCACTGGCATGACGTACAGATGGCAATCTGTCACCTCGACACAAAACTCCCTCTTGAATAGATTGGGCAATTGAGTCGGCAAGTTGTTCGTAAAGTTTCATCAATGAAGGCTAGTGTAAGGTAGCGATGATTATCAATACTTTTAAAGTATCACTTGATAATCCTTGAGTGCTAATCATTACAGATATTTAGTGAATAAGCTACTTGATGTAGCCCCATTTACAGCTTAATCCCATGGCTGAAATCAGAAAACCTTAACTGTATGGCTGCTTTGTCCCCTTGAATTCAACCGGTCGATGCAACAGATTGGGCAAATCTTTCTGCCGGTGTTTGGTAGTTTAGTGTTTTTCTTGGACGTTCATTTAATTTTCTCGCTACTGCATTGAGTTTGGCTTGTGAGTAGTT